>Ga0157364_1004798_pt1 | contig 13606 bp, 8 predicted proteins | sample AttsexASBM2_FD_111476 | JGI IMG/M metagenome (GOLD analysis project Ga0157364, IMG submission 111476) | Fungus gardens microbial communities from leaf cutter ant in Ribeirão Preto, State of São Paulo, Brazil - Atta sexdens ASBM2 | ecosystem: Host-associated > Fungi > Mycelium > Unclassified ... | reverse complement strand
TAGCATTATATAGCCTCGTCACAGACCAAATATTCCTACATGAATCTTCTATAGTATGGGAACGTCTGGAAGACGTTGACGGTAGTTCATCAATCTGGGTCGATAGCGATTTCCGCTATGCCACTCCTATAGGAGGCGATTTTGCTGGTCAAACAGCAGAGGAAGCTATGACGGCTGCAGAAATTGCTGCTGGGATTGTTGATCCCGTTGAGTGAGTATCATCGAATATTTGGTTCCGCGCCAGCATTGATACTTGATAGTCATGAACTTGCTAGACAGTTACAGGCGGAGGAAGGGCAATTTGCACAACAGGAACACGAGCAGTATATCCAGAGACAACGTGCGACTTATGAACAGGCGCGGAGGCGGGCGATGGAGAAGGATAAAGAGGTGAAGAAGAAATCACCCAAGGACTGTGTTATTGTGTGATTATGAGGGTATTCAAATACTAGTTGGACGGTCTTGATACTTGGTTTTTTGGATCTTTGTACGGTTCATTCTCGTGCATATATCAACAATGATCTGTTGAAATCACCTTGATGTTGCTGCAAGTGCTTTCTTTCTTGAAGGGACTCTGAGCAGGTGAACATTAGGTGTTGAGAAAGTTCTAAGTAATATAATGTCCTGATAGCAAGCTATCAGAAACAAATTAGCCACAAGTCCAAGTGACTCATCTTAGTGGCATGAGAATCATGCCACAGCATATGTGAGAAATGGTGGACAAAGAGAGTTACCTCAGGGAAAATACTTGGAACCAGGTGCTCTTAGCAGATTCTTGATAAACTGATCAGTAGAAGGGATCTATGACTGGGATGGGTTCCAATCATTCCTGGTCTCTGGATTTTCATAGAACTACAAATAATAAATAAATGCCCTGTCTAAGGATGTAGACACATGGTTATATGAAATCAGGATGTCTCTAAGTTACTAGTAAAATGAAATCCTTACTAAAGTAATTACTGACTTGTTTCTGACTCGGTATATGTACACTCTTACCATTTTATTAATTGATCCTTTAACTTCAACATTGGAGAGTAAATGGTCAATGTGTCACTAAGTAGTCTTAAGTTGCAAAGAGTCTTGTGGAAATCACAAGAGAACTCAACAAAGAGTCCCTGATATATTCCTACATTACATATACTAATGTTACATGGTCTATGCTACCAATAAATAACCCTACTCTAAAGTACATGTGTCATCTATGAGTCCATTATGTTATGACTTAAACTCAAGTGATAGAGTAAAAGAGGGACCTTGTATTGGTTAACACAAGAGAACTTGTCAGAGTTTCTAGTACAGGTGAGTCTACTCTATATATCTCTGGTGCATAGTCTGTATACACTTTACATCCAGCCTACCCTAAATGTTATGAGTTATATATATAAGAGTTATCATATCATATAATGTATGACATTATCCTTCTTAGGTGTTACATGATGTTGTGACAGTTATGTATGATATCACATTGTTCCTCTTCACCATGTCCAAAATAAGAAAAAAATAGAAAGACTAGAAAAGAATCAAAGTAGAGAAACTTAAATACTATAAGCATATATTCTAACATTATCATTTTAGTCTTTTCTACTATGTTTTAGATCTATGATGTCATATTATGTGACTACAGTCATGTGCTTCTTTATTGATCCACAAAAAAGTAAAATTAAAAGAAAAGAAAAGAAAAATCAAATCAAGAAAAAAGAAAAGAAAATCAAAATAAATTATAAGAGTTCAAGCATACCATAACACTAAGAAGAACAGACTTGGTTTGATATTCTAATATTCTTTTTCTTTCTTGTATTTTATTTATTTCCTTTGTTTTAGTAATATCACTTTTTGTAGCAATTACTTAAGTTATAATTGTTGTGACAACCACTTAACTAAAAATAGTCAATAGCATACTAAGTAAACTTATGAGTGAAGTATCTTATGGAAATTACAAGAGAACTTGACAAAAAGTTTCTAATATATTGCTATTCTATTTATACAAATGGTTCTATGTTAGTGATAAATAACCCTACTTCAAAGTTCATATATTTGTTGTGGCAACCACTAGACACAAAGTCTAATGATAACACAAGTGGTAAAGCTCTCAGTTAAGCAATCAAGTGGGGAAAATTACAAGAGAACTTGACAAGGAGCCTCTGTTAAATTAGAGTCCTATTTATACTGTTACATATTGGTCTATGCTACTACCTTATATTTGCCTTATGTCTTACTCAAGGCTATCATGTGTACATATATGCCCTAATGTCATCTTCCAAATCTTTCTACCATGTTCTAGGCCTGTGATGTCATATAATGTGACCTGTCATGTGACTGCAATGTCATGTACCTCTTCTTCATCAAAAATAAAAAGAAATTCAAAAGAAAAAAAAATAAAATCAAGAAAAATAGATAAAAGGAAAAGAAAAATGTTAGTGTCCAAAGTGTTCCATAACAGTATTGTTCATAAGTATACTAGGAGGTCGATATACTATAGACATGCATCTTGACATTATTCTTTCTAGTTCTTTCTGTAATATTCTAGACTTTATAACATGATGTTATATGATATTTTATATGACTATTGCCACATGTCTCTTTACTGTCCAAGAAATAAATAAAAAAGAAAAAGAAAAAAACAAAAGAAAATCAAATCAAAGAAATTAGATAAAAGAAAAATAAAATCAAAATAAAATATTAGAGTTCAAGCATACTATGACAATAATAATGTTGGATAAAGTTTACAAGAAAACTCAACAAAGAGTTCTATATTAGAGTTAAAAATGATTTATTTTTGTTTTCTTTTCATTCTGAAAAGAAAAGAATAGTATAAGACTATTAATATCTTAACCAGTGAATAATCAAGAATAACTATCTATTGTCACTTATTTTGGACATATTAGAACTAAGAATATATTCATGAAGTTAGACTTGAGATGAAATTACAACAATATGAGGATAAAGAAGGTAAATGAGTAGAAAGTAGCCTTTACAATACTAGAAAGCTTAATTGAACCTATAGTTATGTTTTTTGGTTTGATAAATTCTCTAGCCACATTTTAGACCATAATAAATAAGTTACTAAGAGACTTGATTAATATGAAATAGGTAGCAAGTTTCATTAATAATGTGTTGATAGGAATAGAAAACAAGAAAGAATGTGATGAGCTAGTAAAGAAGGTTTTGACAAGGATAGAAACAAATAATTTATATATAAAGCTAGAAAAGTGTAAGTGAAAAGTGAGAAAAGTAGGATATTTAGGAGTTGTAATAAGACTAGATGGAATAAAGATAGAGAAAGTAAAAGTAAAAGTAGTGTTAGACTGGCCAGTTTCTAAAATGGTTAAGAAAGTACAAAAGTTTTTAGGGTTGGCTAATCATTATAGGTAATTTGTGAAAGACTTTGTCAAAATAGCAAGGTTATTACATGAATTAACTAGAAAAGAGTAAAAATAGGAATAGGAAATAAAACAAGAGAAGTTGTTTGAGACATTGAAGAAAAGGTTTATTATAGAACTGATTTTAGTAACACCAGATTTAGACAAGAAGATGAGGATAGAGATAAATACATCTAATTATGCAATGGAAGAAGTGTTGTTAATAAAATGTACAGATAGAAGATGGTGACTGGTAGCTTATCTTTTGAAGTTATTAAATGAAACAGAGCAAAATTATGAAATTCATGATAAAGAAATATTGGCAATGATTAGAGAATTGGAGGCATGGAGGCATTTGTTAAAAAGCATCAAATTTAAGTTTGAAATCTGGACAGACTATAAAAATTTGGAGTATTTCATAAAAATATAAAAATTGAATTGGTAACAAACTAAATGAGCTATATATTTGTGTAGATTTGATTTTACTTTGAAGCATGTACTAAAAGTAAGAATGGGGAAAGTAGATAGATTGAGTTTTTTTTAATCAATAATTTATTACACAGAGCATGAGAGCAGCCTGTGGTAGCTACTTTGTAACTATGTACAAAACAACCAAACTATATGATAGAAAATAGAGAAAGAAAGAAAAGAAAAGAAATAGAGAAAAGAAAAGACACAAAAGAAAGGAAAATTTACATAATGTGATTCACATTGATGATTATGTGATTGTACTTTCAAAGACAAATGCACTATAGTTAAATTCTAAAAAAAGAATGAAATGGCTTATCATGTCTCTTCTTGGGTTCTAATACTCATTATATCTTCTACATTTATGAAGAATATGACACCTAGTTTTGATAAGGTAGTTATTGTATCGACAGCTGAAATCCTTCTGAGAAAAGGATTTTAACCTGTATTCACCAATAGAAGTGTGATTAATGATTGCTCTTATTGCTCTTGCACAAAGAGAGTTAGAATGTCTGAAATACTTGAGCTATGTACCTCCTTAAGCATATGACAGCTCAAGAGGATTATTGTCTTCATCACATAGTTTGAGGAACTGACATCCCTTTAAATCCAAAGCTTGGAAAGCCATCTTTCAGATAGATAAGATATCATCACATTCACTTTTCTTGCTAAAGTTCCATGACAACTTGTATGGATACTGAGATAAAGGATTGAACAACTTGGTTTTCTTATCAACCACTTTATGTAGCAACCAGCTATACTAACTTGGGTACTCCCAAAACTCAATTGAATTGTTGTGACTTTGAATGAAGAATTTTCTGAACTCCTTCAAAATGAACACAGAGTGTACTTAGAACAGATGAGGTGAAGAGTTGAAAATTTTTTGAGCTGTGTAGAGCAAGTCTGTGATAACTACAATTTTCAAAATTCCTTGAATATTTGTGGCCTGATTTATACCACATCTAATGGAGAAGAGTTTGGCTTCAGTGCTAATAACATTCACTGCATGATGTCAAGTTTTAACAACAGGTTTGTCATAGATATGAATATGAGCAATAGAGGTAATCACATTGTTTTTGATACTGGTATCAGTAACAACAAGAGCATAGGAGGAATCTTCAGATAACATAATCACTAAGTTGAGTTGTTGTAAGCAAGATATAAGATTGTCTTTGCTATGCTTGCTAAAAGAATAGAAAGAAAAATGACTAGGAAAAATGTCAATAATTCTAGAACCAGGAGAAAACTTGGAATTATGGGAGTTAAAAGAAATACTTTATTAAACCTATTATCCATATCAATAATAGGACCTTTAATCCTTTCTTGTTGGCACAAAGTAAGTGAATTCAATAAAAGATGGTGGTGATTGTTGTAGAGGTTAGGTTTTGATTCAAGTAACAAACAAAGGATGTAATTATAAGAGAGGGCATATACTCTGAGTTGTGCTCTTCCACTAAGTTTTTAAAGGTGAAGATGAATGGGGACAAGGCCTACAATTGTTTTGATACTGAAAGAAGATGATGTTTGAAAAGTACCTAGAATCCAAATGGTCACTCTTCTTTGTATTTTTTTCAACTCTTTAAGAGGATATAATAGTAGTACCTTGTTGTAAAACTACAATTGAAAACTATAAAGAGCAATAGAAAGGATAAAACTTCTGTATAGAAGATACTTCTGATGAGGAATGAGACTACAAACAGAATTTCTGAGGATCTTTATATGCTTGATAGATAAATTGAGTAGAAGGCCATATTTGAAGGTAGGGATAAAAAACAATAATGAAAATCAGAAATTGATAAAAAAAGAGTAGATAAGAGGAATGATGGAGATAGTTTTAAGATGACTGGGTAAAGACTGTGATGATATTATGGAGATTACAACTCTAGAAAGTCCTAAGTGTATTGCCATAAGAAATAAGTATAAGTAGCATACACCTTCAAAAAGTCTTAAAAGAATAGAATAGAGACTTTGAGAGGTGGTAACTATCTTAAATACTAAAGAAGTTCATTCTGATCTAATAGAATAGTACTGACATAAGGGAAGAATAATGATAGCTATATAATCAGAAACTCTAATAGAAATAACTAGAATACTTCTGAAAGAGAAAAAGAGAGAATTGTTATAACTTAAGTTCTTGAGTAAAGATAAAAGACAACTTTTATATTGAGTAATACAAAAGAACTTGATTGAGTTCTAAGTACTATTATGATCTTAAGCTTGGCTCAGGTTGCAACTTAGACAAAGGCTTGAGTAAGAGTAGAGAAATAATTAATTGGTAAAGTATAAAGATATAAAACTGTATTTACAATTATACATATCTATCAACTATAAGGAATACATTATTATTAAGATTGCAGAAAGTGGACTTTATTTCTTTTTATTTTCTTTTTGATTTATTTTTCATCCTTTCTATTTTTAGAACTCTGAGATTAGGGTTAGAAGTGATCAGTCACATCAGTCACATCTGATGGTGTGGTCACAACATTGATCATGAAACTTAAGAGAAGGAAGTAGAAGGTTCTGGAACAAAATGATGTCATATAACATGGATACTATATGTTGGCCTCATGCTTTATACATGGTCATTTAGAGTAGGGTGCACAGTAGTTAGCACAGACTATCTGTAGGAGTATATAAGATAAACTATTTTGTAAAAAGCTCTTTATTGAGTTCTCTTGTGTTTTTCTAATATAAGAGTTGTTCTTATATCCAACTCTAAGGATTAAGATTATAACAATTATATGTTCTTAAAAAAACAATGAAGCAGAAAATGAGAAAGCCTTCACTACTACATGAGAATAAGGCAAGGTGTAGTTTAATAATAAGTTGATGATAAAACAAATCCCAGTAATATCTAGTATGTAGTAAACTCTCATAAAATATGAAGTAGTAGTTATGTGATTATAACAAGTATAAGTTAGTCTACCTTATATACTATAGACCATGGTCTGTGCACATACTATATCTAAATTATCCTAAGTCTATATGCTTTCCATAAGATCAATATGTTGTTACTATACTGTATAATATTATCTATTCTAGAACCTTCTATATCCTTCTCTGTGTCACATGATTATGTGACTGTGACTATAATATATGTAACCACTCTGTAATTAGTATTACACTTCTGTCACACTTTGTAACTTATGTGACTGTCATACATGATATTATATTATACTCTTTTATCTAAGTTTAAGATAATTAAAATAAAAATAAAAGAGCAAAAAATTAAAATAAAGTCAAGTTTATTGTCCATAATTCTGATAAGAATCTACAATAGGTATGCAAGAAAGGCTTAAGGTCTGGAATTAACAGTGTGTTCATAGGATTTGGTAGAGCTCTATAGGGCTAAGGAAAGAGATTGTAAAAGCTAGTGAAGTTGAAGATAACTAGTAAGAGATAAAATTACTGTGAGCTTTAGTAATAGTAGAGAGTTTCCTTATAGATAATAGTGGAAGAATTAAAATTAATGTTAGTAAAAAAAATAAAAAGAACAAGAAAGAAAGATAAAGAAGTAGTAAAAATAGTTGAAGAAATAAAGAATGCAGAAGTGAAAGCAGAAGTGAAAGCATTGAGAGGTAGTAAGTAGGAGATAAAAGGAGAACTCATGTTAAAGAAGGGAAAAGTATATATGTTAAATAATAAGGAGTTGAGATTAAAAGTAAACTGGTTACATTACAATACACTGGTAACAGAATATAAAAGAAGATGGAAAACAACAGAGTTAGTAATAAGAAATTTATCACAAAATAAACTACTCACTTGTTTGTAATGTTTGAATCTTAGGTGTACTCTTAGAGGTTTAGGTGTCAGAATTGAAGACAATGGACTTGATTTCTATTTTATTTTATTTTATTTTTCTTTCATTTTCTCTTATTTTTTTTTATTAAAAGAGTACAAGACAAAGAAGACAAAGTGTGACATGGTCACAGAAGTCACATGCTCACATGATACAGAGAAGGGCATAAAAGGTTCTAGAACAAGATAAAGTCATATAACATGGTAATGGCATGTTGGCCTTATAGATAAAGCATAGTCTTTAGAGTAGGTTAGAATTAACTTAGCATAGACCATCACCAAAAGGTATATAAGGTAGACTAGATTGTAGTAGGAACTCTATTGAGTTCTTTTGTGTTACTCAATACAAGAGTATGTCTTTTACTCAACACAAAGTCTAAGTTATAATATTAGGAGTGATTCAGAAGTTTAATAACAATGACAATGATGATAAAGATCAATACAAATATTAATGATAAAAGAATAAAAATTAATGTTGTTAAGTCTCAGGTCTAATCTTATATCAGATATAGAGATATTTATATAAAATAGTAGTAGTCTGTATGTAAAAGGTGACTAATTATGTTACTACATTAATATACTTGTATCTTTATGAATACTGATCTCTATATGATGTATGATATATTATTAAAAACTATTTGATAAGTGCTTTCCAATGCAAGTCTGATGGTGGAAATCTGTTCAGTTTTTTCTGAAATGATAGCTAATAAACTTATAGTTACTAATAGTCTGATATCTTAGTAATCTGTTATCACTTTTATACATCACACATATATGTAAATAGCCCTTATTTGGGGCTTTCCAGTACAACATAGTTTGTGAGAATCAGTCTACTAGTTGTAGAAATATAAGTTGAGTGAAGTTTGTGACAGAATTACTAGTATACAGAAGTGACAAAAGATATAGGAAAATATGTAAAGAGATGTGATTTATGTCAGAGAATAAAGAATAGAACAGAGGCACTAGTAGGTAAGTAGATAGTGAATGAGGTATTAGAAAAGCTATGGACATACTTAATGGTGGACTTTATCACTAAGTTACTGTTAGTAGTAGAAAAGAATATGATATTGATTATATACAATAGATTGTATATTTTGTGATAACTACAGAAGAGAATATAGTAGAAGAGGTAGTATTAAAGAATGTGGTGAAGTTAAAGCTACTGGCCTCTATAAGAATTCATTTAGTAGTGAATATTAGTAGAATTGTAAGATATAGAAAACCAATAATTTTTTGAATAAAAGAAAAGTATGAGAAGTAATAAAGTATTTAGTGTATTGAAAGGAGTTTACTGCAGAAAATGATATGTGGGAAAAGGAAGAGTTAAAATTGTGTCTTAAGAGAACTTATTAGAGTTGAAGATGGTAGATTTTATTTATTTTTATTTCATTTCTTATTTCTATTTTTATTTCTATTTATTTTATTATTTTTGGACCTAGAGTTAGGAGTTAGTGTGATACCACACATAACTGTCACAAATGTCACACAATAATGTGATATATAAAAGAGTATAGAAGGTTCTAGAAGAATAGTATTATACTATATGTTAATAGTATATAATATATAGTATTTAGAGTAGGTTAAAACTCATATAGTACAGACTATTAGTCTAGTCTATATAAGATAGATATATTATACTAGGAACTCTATTGAGTTCTCTTATATAAACTCTATATAAGGTTTCTCTTTTGCTCTATCACTTGAGTCTAAGTTGTAACAGAACTTTTAACTCAAGGCTTAAGTTATAATAACATTATCTCTTAGTCATGCTGTTGATTGTAGCATAAATATTTATCAGTAGAATATTTTATAACATAGAAGTAGAAAAACAATGTTATAATTAAAGACTCAAAGTATTAAGTTAATAAAAGAATCTTGTATCAAGTTAACATAAGAGAACTTAATAAAGTTTCTAATAAAAAGTGTCTACCTTATATTACACTAGCTAGTAGTCTGTATAAAACTAATACTAACCTATTCTAAAGACCATATGTTATCTGTAAGGTTAATATATTGTTATAATTTAAACTCAAATGAGAGTAGAATCTTATATCAGTTAATATAAGAGAACTCAGTAAAGAACTTAGTAGAAGTGAGTCTACTTTATATATTTCTAGTGTATAGTCTATGTATACTTAACATTTATTCTAAATATTATAAGTCATATATAAAAGTTATCATATCATATAATATATAACATTACTCTTTCTTCCATGTATCACTTAACATTGTGACTATGACCAACTCACAATAGATGTCATGCTTTGTCATGTTACTATAACAGTTTTAACAGTTATATATTATGTTATTGTTAGAATTGATCTTTTCAGTTTTATTATAGTTGGTATGGACTTGATTTTAGAATTGTATCTCACTTAGTCAGTATATCACCTGATTATATGTACTACTTCATATAGATGTGTTTTTAGCTCCTAGTTATTTACAGTTGTCTACAAGTGAGTGATTGTCTTATTTCTTTCAATCTAGTCATTTATAGTTGTTTACAGTTTATTAGGTGATTTCTAAGCTATCAGAGTAGACATGTAAAGCTTGGACACTAGTTTCTTTATTTAATTTTCTTTTCTTTTCTTTACTTAGATTTAGGATTAGGGTTAGAGTGATGTCATGGTCACACTGTCACAACGGATGACACAGTCACAGTAACAGTCACAAGTCATGAGATCACAAAAAAAATATAGAAGGTTTTGGAAGAATGATGTCATATGACATGTACAATACATGTTGACCTTAAGACAAACATATGGTTATTTAGGGTAGGCTAAAGAAGTAGTAGCATGGATCATGATAGTTTAGTATATAAGATAGACAATCTTGTTGTCACAAACTTTATTCAGCTTGTATTTTTACAACCAGTAGACTGATTTTTACAAACTAAGTTGCATTAGAAAGCTTCAAATGAGGGCTATTCTCATATATGTAGGATGTACAAAAGTGACAACAAATGACTGAGATATCAGGCCGTCAGTAACTATAAAAGCTTTGTCTGCTAATATCTCATGAATGGCTGAACAGATTCACATGATTGAACTTGTGTTGGAAAGTGCTCATTAATTTATTTCCAACAATATATGATGCATCTCAAAGCAATAAGTATTGGTAGAGATACAAGCATATCAATATAGTGATATAATTAGTTACCTTCTCTGACAGCTACTATGACAGATAACAGCTCCCATTAGATATGAGTTTTGATCATGTAATGGCAATAGCTTACACACAGACCATCACTCTTTTGTATATATACCTCTGTATCTGAGGACTAGATCTCAGACTTAACAATATCAATTATTTTTGTTAATACTTTTCATCATCTGTCATCATCACATTCTTATACTGAATATCTAGAACACTATTCAGTTTCAGTATCACAACCAGTGTGTAGCTTATTTGTGATACTTGTACAGAGTTCTCTATTAAGTTCTCTTGTGTTAATCCAATACAAGGTTCATTTGCTTGACTAACCCTAAGGTCTTGAGTTTGTAACAGTTCATACTATACTAACCTTAGCCTATCTTAAAAGCTATGTATATTATATATTAATATTGTTGATATGTGGGATAATATTATTATTTTGGAACCTTTTACATCTTTCTGTGATATGTGATCATGTAACTGTGACATGTAACAGATATATGACATCACATTTAACCTTAACACTAAGTTCAAGAAATAAATATAAAATATAAAATAAAATAAAATAGTAAAGAAAATGAAAAAAATCAAGTCTACTGTTTTTAACTCTGACAACTATTATCTAGCCTACTCTAAACTATATAAAGTCTTTTTTAATTTCTAATAACAGCTACTTGATCTTGGCTTCTATACTTTGTTTATTTTTTTTTCTTCAACAATTTATAATATAGAGCATAATAGCTGTAATGACCTTAAGCTTGAGCTCAGATTGCAACTAAGACAAAGACTTGAGAAAAGATAAGGGATTGTAGAATTGGTAAAGTGTAAGAATACATAAATGTATCTACACTATTTATACAAGTCCATAGTCCAACAATGAGACATACATGAGGATTAAAACATAAAGAAACCACAAGGATAAAGCAAGGTAACAACATCTTCTGCATGAGGTGCTGACTGAGACTACATGTGGTGCAGCCAATCATGTCGTCATACCCTTTACCCATGTCCATGCTGTCTCTAGGAGGTATCAATCGTAACAATAGCAGACCATGGTAACTATATATATAGTTACTTATATTTAGACTGAGATAACATAAAAAAAGAAGAGGAAAAGAAAAGAAGTATAAGAAAGTAAAACAAAATTATATAGACAACTCAAAGTTATCAAGAATAACTAAGTAATTTCAGTTTTCCCTACTCTATAGATAAGCCAAACTGTTTAAGAAGACAAGACATAATATAGTAATTACAAAAGAAATTAAAGTTCAAAATAAGAAGAGATTTGTTCTGAGAAAAAAGAAGACTATCATCTACGAAAGATAAAACTGAGATAGGAATTTTTAGGATTTTAACTCTTTTTTCAAAAATGTGAAAAATTGGGGATAGATAAAGTACTGATAAAATAGGGGATAAAGCAGAGCCCTGTCCAACCCTTACATTAATATCAAAAAATGGAGAAGAAAAATTATTGCAACAATATCTGGTTTTTCTGCTTACTGAATAATTACCAAAGAAATGGGAGACTCTAAGATCGAATCCTATCTTGTTCAGTATCAAAGGGAATAATTGATGGTTTAACAATGGGAAAAATTGAGCTATATCAAAGAATAGAGTACTAGTTGTATAGTTTTTGACCTATCCTGCATGAATAAAGTATGTTAAAACAATCTCTGCATCAATTGTTGAACACTGCTTGAGACTTCCTAGTTGACAAGAACAAATCATATTTTTTGATAAGGCTTGAAACTGAAGCCTTTCTCTGATAAATTTTTTAATTAACTTACCAAACATATTCAAAAGGATAATAAGCCTAAACATCTTTGGAGTATCATATGAAGTTTTATTGGGCTTAGGGATGATAATAGATATGGATGTTTTAAAATATGATAGCCAATATCCTAATTTAAAATATATGTTAGCAATATCAATAAATTTATTAAGACATTCCAAATCCTTAATAATCTCCTTGATATATTACCACAATAATTTATCTGGTTCAGGAGTCAAGTCATTGCTACACTTGAGTATAGCTGAAAGAAATTCTTGCTTTGAAAAAGAGAGCCATTCAGAACAAGGCTTGTCTGGAATTTTGTTAATAAGAGTCTCATCAACCTGTCAATATTGTGCCAAATTGAACATTTTGTGAAGAGCTTGCCAAAGATCTTCAATTTTGAGGCACAGATTACTATTATACTTGATGGCTTCAATAGCAGGGAGCTTTATTTTCTTCACCCAGTTCATCAACACCCATGGACTTTTTCTTTTGTTTGAAATTTCTTGAATTTTGCTATTAAAAAATTCATGTTTGGAGGGTTTGACTGTTCTCTTAAAATTTTTCCAATCATTCAGAAGCCTTAAGTTTCTATATGTCTTTAGAGCCATCTGTCAATTATTGTTTCACTATGAATTTGAACATTTGGTAATATTGACCAATTTCAAGTATTTGAACTATATATCGTTCATATTGTTAGCAAAGTCTTGTATAATAACTTCAAGATCATCTTTGTTGTTGACATAATTTGTATTGAGACCTTTTATAAGATTCTGTTAGGTGCAGTTCGCACTTGAAGATAAAAGTCTGTGGAGTTGGCTTGGACATGCACAGAGTGTAGAAACTCCTGCAATGAGCTCGGTGATGCGGACTTGCCAGAACGACCTTGGCCTCAACTTATGTGTTGTGCCTCCTACAAGCCGCGTGGTCACAATTTCAGAGATTGGTCTTGTAAGGAGTTATAAGGAGGGAAGTAAAGTGCGTCACCATTGACACCGGAGATTGAGTGTCAACTTTTAGTCGATTATCAGGCTAGCTACTACAAAGGGGTCAC
>Ga0157364_1004797_pt1 | contig 13606 bp, 7 predicted proteins | sample AttsexASBM2_FD_111476 | JGI IMG/M metagenome (GOLD analysis project Ga0157364, IMG submission 111476) | Fungus gardens microbial communities from leaf cutter ant in Ribeirão Preto, State of São Paulo, Brazil - Atta sexdens ASBM2 | ecosystem: Host-associated > Fungi > Mycelium > Unclassified ... | reverse complement strand
CCACTTGATGAGAACCAAATAGAAAGAACAATTAGACTACTAATTGAAGCATTTTACATAATTATTTTGATGGTCCAATAAAATTATTTTCACATGTGACTCCAACTAAATTTTTTAATACTTTAGCAAAATCGTTTTTTTTGTATATTCATATAAACTTATTGTCGTTTCTCCATTATTCTCGCATGATTTCCGAATTACTTCACCTCGTTCCTCAAACGTAATACTCATAATATTTGAGAGCACGTTTTAAATGGAATTATAGCTAGAAATGTGTGGCATCATGACACACGCATTTGCATCATACACGCACGCGAGGAATGAAATACGGCCGCCGCAGTTGCCGCCATCGAGGAAGCGGAGACAGAAAGGTCGAAGAGTAGCTCCACCTTCCATTCTACCTCGGGAATTCCTTGTCAGGGATAACCGGAGGAGGATCCATGAAGGAGCAATGGCGGCCATGCATCATCTGTACGAAAGGACCTGGAACGTTATTCGTCTGGTCGACACTCTCAAAGTGGTTTTGTCAAGGCATGTCGATGAGAACGAATGACGCTTTTCACCGATTTCACTCAGTCTTCCGCGCGAGTAGGATTTTTCCATTTTTCAACAGCTAAGAATTCCCCCCTCCCTCCTGCTGCCAATTTCTAAATCTCACCGCGACAAATAGTCTTCTACTCTCAGAATTTAATATATCACGGAAGTAGGGATGAAATATTCTGTGGCTATATCGCAAACGACCATTATTTTTATTTAGCCTTAACAAGAAGTTATTGTAACATAAAAATATTCGTTTGAAAAATAAAAAAATGTTCTTGTTTTGCTTCATATATATCATATATACCTTTTTTGATGGATTTCTTTTGAAATAAAATTTAATAAAAGTATTATAATTTTAATACAGGATAAATTTTTTGCATTGAGAAAAAGAATTTTGTTAATTTAATAATCTTTAACAATCAATCTGTAAATATGTGACAACAACTTGATTGTTACTAGTCTATTATACCAATCAATTATTAGTAATAGAAGCAAATTAAATATAGAATCTATCTTTTGGGTAGACTCTCTCTTTTTTAGGCTCGTTCGCATAAAAATTGGGAATGATCGTGGAGTCTTAAATCGTAAGAAACTGACCAATCACAACAAATGTAGGCAAAATAATTGATTAGATTCAATTTCTTACGATTAGAGACTCTATGACCGTCTACTACTTCTATATACAGAGTATCCCGCAATTTTTGGCCAAGCGCTTTTGTATAGATAGAACGAATTAAATCAAAAAGTCCTCTACTATTTTGAAATTTTTGCAATGGTTAACGAGATATTAATTACTAAAAATATTTGTTTTCAATAATTTTTTATTCAAATACTATCAACTTTATAGAAAAACAGAAAAAATTGTTTATTTTCTTTTCATAGAATTTTTTCAGAATTTTTAACAATTTTTTAATATTGCATTTTATTGACAACTATTTTTACCAACATGAGAAAATACGTATTAAAAAATTCTTAGAACGAGAAGAAAATAAGCAATTTCTGTCTCTTATTTTTTTTCTGTAAAGTTGATAATATTTGAGTAAAAAATTATTGAAACCAATATTCAACGATTTTTACACAGTAAAAAAATTCGTGTTAAATTTAATACATTTCAAATGTCCCAAACTCAAATTTTTGTGTTAATTTAATATAAGATGAATGTTAAAAAGTAACACAAATATTATGTAAAAAATTAATACAAGAAGCGTAATACTTTACCACAATTTAAAAACAAATTTTATGTTAAATTGACAGTTATAATATTAAATTTAACTAAAATTAGATGCTATTTTTACATTTTTAGTTTAGACGATGCCTCTGTGATATTTAACATATGTGATACAGATTTAACAGATATTTATTGTTACAAAGAGAAAATAACACAAAATATCTGTATCTTTTTTTATATAACTAGTACAGAACATATTTCTTCAAAAATTAATATTTATAATATATCAAATCATAATATATTAAATCAACATACATATTTTATTCATTTATTCGTAGAATTTATGTTTGAAAATTATATTATTTTTATGTTATTTGTTTACTTACCTATAAATTGTGTTATTTTAATACTGAGAAATGTTAAATTTTAATTTAATACAAAATATTCAAATAACACATAATCATATTATGTTAAAGTAAAACTTGAATATGTTAAAAATTCAACACAAAATTTTAACAAGGATTTGAGGTGACCGTTTCTAACACAAATATAAAATGTTTTTTACTGTGTAATAATTATCTTGTTAATTATTGCGAAAATTGCAAAATGGTACAGGACTTTTCAACTCAGTTTAAAAGGACTCGCTTTAGTCCGTTCTATTTACACAAAAGCGTTTGACTAAAAATTGCAAGACATCCTGTATATATGAGCCTTTTATTTGTTAGTGATACTATTGATTATTTGTTACGAATTGACGAATGAGAAATAATTAATTTGCAATAGTAACTAACCGATCGTTTTCTTAACAAATATCACATTAATTTCCCTTTGATTTGTTCCTGTAATAAAATCATTTTTTTTCAGTGTGTGCAAGTACTTGTTTCATACATAAAAAATATGGCAGCAATATGCACTAAATATTTAATAATATGCGCCTTAATTCTTGCCATTCAAGTGTATATTTTGCGTTCATTTTTACGATGTCGTACAATCAATCGAGATTATGCTTGGCTGTAACTTTTCTTTTCTTACTTTTTAAGTAAAAAACAAATCATTGATAATATAGCTTCATTTGTAAAAGAGGATATCTATTGTGGTTTATTAATGCTTCTTCGAGACCGTTGATTATATAATCGATAACGTTTATTACACAGAAACATTACGCTCCGTAAATTTATCGGTATTAATGTAGATAGCAACGTTATATAGTATTCATTTGCACGCGCCCAGATAAATAATATTTCTTTTTCGGCCCGATGACAGAAGAGAAATGTAAGAGATAAATTTTCAACTCCGAACAAGAATATCGACGCATTCCACAGTTAGCGGAAAATATACGTTCAAAAAAATCGTCCGAATTTTACGTAGAAGATATATTTCAATATGTTATTTCGTAATACTGATTTATGCATATATGTTCGTATTATTCGTTAGAAATCGTATTTTAAATTAAACGATATTGATTACAGCATAGACAAATGTTTTAATATTTATTTTTTTTTTTCAAAGCACTTCTATTCGATAAAAATAATAAAAAGCATTTGTGCCATTTTTGTTTGTGTGACCCAATTTTATGTAATTATTAAAACAAACAGGTAACGAGAATGCTGCGTTCATGTCGAGCGCATTCATGTTTATTAATTGAAAGTCATTGCTATTCGCCAATAAAGCGCGGATAAATAACTGTACACCATTAAAAAAAGGAAGAGATAGAAACGTTTCGTTGCCAATAAACGTGTGCAATTGAGCTTCAAAAGCTGTTGTGAAAGGTGGATACTCTTCGTTTCGCCTATCGAGTGTCGTTTGTTATAAACGTGATGGATCTTCGCTCGGAGCTATTCACGCGCGGCGCGATAAATCACATAGACTACTCCGCATGATTATTAAAATATTAATCTGTTTAACATATCGTTTACATAATCAATACGTGATTAATGCTACTTTTACTTGGAGAAGGACGCGACACAGTAAGAGATTTATCGGAACGATTTGTATGCCGGATGAACCGCGTATAAATACTAAAGGTTCTATTGCACGTACAACGCGGTCGGAAAGAGTTCAGGCTACACTATATTTTAAGGAGGATTTACGTGCAATTGCGGAATCTGCTGTACTGTACGAAACTTTCATACCCCTTCGGGATGAAAATCTTAACACATTTTAACGGGAAAGATCGAGCACGTGTCTGAGAATTTATTCGGAGCTTAGATCGGTTTTCTTTTTCTAGGCACACCGGATACTGTTTCACACCCGGCGGCTTCCCTAAGATTTCGCGGGGGAAGAATTTTTCCCAACCGAGCGTATTTTTATGCGCTGAGCAAAAATACGTGTGCAACGTCACGAGCGTCGATAAACGTGCGTTTCCTTGTAAACTGCGCGTGCTAGATACAAAAGCAAATTTTTGTCGATCAGGGAGGGGCCTGCGGTCATAATATTCCAGTTGTATGAGCTATGAAAATTGATACGATTTAGAAAATTGCGATATTATACGAACGATATTTGCGGAAAGGGTTACCACGCAGGTTGTATATTTAAATATACATATATATATAAAATAGCGTAAATAGAAGCAAAACAAACTCTCAATATCATAGTGCACGTAACTCTTGTAAAATATGAAAACAAAACGTAAACAGAGTAGAATAAACATTTATGTATATTATGAAAAATTTGTTTATGTATTGATAAAAATATATCGTTAAAGTATCTAAAAAGATTTATAAAAATTTGCCGTAAAAAACAAACAAATTGATTTTTTCAAAAATATTTAATTAAAAAGAAACTAAACTGTTTTTAAAAAATATAAATTAACATTTTATAAGCATAAAATAAGTCAAGTGAATTTTTTTCTCAAATTAGTAAAGTTGTTAGTAATTTTAAATAAGATAAAATTGTATTCTGTTTTAAGTATAAAAATGTTATCACGTCGTTCTTGTTGTTCACATGTCACAAACGTGAGCAAACATACCAGGCGACAGGCGCATAGTTTTCGGGCAAGGTTTGTAACGCGCGAGATGTATTTCTCCGTAAAACGAGCGAAAAGCTGCCAAGAGATCTTCGTCGTCGGTTTCAGAGCAAGTAGAGCCAGCACGTAGCTGCGTAGAGCAGAGAAGGCAAGAGAAATGCGGCGGAGAGGTACATAATTTTTCCCTTGACGATGCTAAAATGAAATAGGGAAAGGGAGGGCGGCTGCGACTGAACGGGTATGGGAACAGGAGAAACGACAAGAGAGAAAATCGAGAGAAAAAAATTAGGAGAGAGAAAACAAGAGAGATAGCAAAAAGAGGGCGGGAACGGCGAGAGGCTACGAGAAGCGAAAGAAAAAAATAGGATGACTGGAGAAGAAACGCGCGGAAAAACATCATGAATAAAATTAAAAGCGGCCGGCTGTGCTTCTTTCGTAGAGTTGGCGATATTCGAAATCAGTGAAATCACCGTTATTAAATATCTTCTGCCATGTCCATACAGATGTCGAAAACTAGAAGTTGATCCAGTTACCACACAAAACAGAGAGGAAATTCGTGATAGCGAGTCAAAAATCGCTGAACTCGCGTATACAGTCGCCCTACTACAATGCGGTAGAACATTGATTGATATCCGGCTTATCGCGCCGAATGTTCTGCTCATCATACAATTTGAAGCCGGAATACCGTAACAGGTAACAGACATTGCCCGGCGGCCCGTAAATATTTCGATATAGAATTCAATACAATTTGCAATATCAATGTATGAAGTCTCGCTCGCATGCGTAATTAACAAATAAATTTAATAATTATTAAATTATACGAAATGTTATAGATTTATACATATATATGTATAATAAGATTCTATAATGTAACGCGATATTTTTCGAAACAGCGCAGAGTTTATGTTTTCGTAACGAATAATTTTCATGATAGAAGTGTAGAATAATATTATATTTGTAAATTAACGAAATGTATTGTGTTTGACGCTTTTCTACAACAAACGTTTCAATCTTCGCAGATAATGTTGCAGCTAGGATGGCCAACCGTCTCGAATTTTGCGAGACGTCTCGATTTTCTTTTAGAGGCGTCTCGAAAGAACCCTAGAAGCGAGACGCCATTTGTCCCGATTTCAGTGACACCTTACAGAACATGTAAAAGTAAAACTACAAATTAAAATAAATTAAATCATTTACTTGTCAAGAATTTTACAAATATGTTCTAGAGAATAAGAATATGTTGAAACGTGCAAAATCACAAAAAAATACATATTATTATGTTTCGTTGTGATTTGATTTTATGTTTGAATTTAATTTTATTAATATATTTTATAAATATGAATAAATTTAATAATATATATATTTTATTTATTGAATGTAGTTCATATTACAATTACAAGGTGTCTTCGTAACATTTTGTAATTTTTTTTCTTTCTTTCTCTCTTTATTTTCTTTTTTTACCTTCGTATTCTGAATTTTGGGGATGTGTCCCGAAATTTTAAGGTTCATATCCCGAAATTGACTATTCAAAAGTTGGCCACCCAATATACGGAAAGTGATAAATAAAACTTTAAATGATTTAAACGTGACGGGAATGAATCAGGCTCACGGCAACTACTACTACCATTAACGAATGCACGGAGACGTCCGGGCTGAGCTGGCTGCGCTTGCATATAATTAAAACATGCTTAGCCATGGTTACATCTGCATGTGCGCCGAGCGAAACGGGGTCGTTCGTCCTGACCGGAGTTTTCCTGACGGGGGCACAGCCTCTGTCTCGCCTCTCCTCCTGCACTTGCACTTGCGGGCAGCGAGACATAAGGACGGGAGGAGAAGAATAGATAAAAATAGACGAGAAAATTATACTGTGACGCGTACCGTGCACAGTGCATAAATAATAACATCGCGAGAAGAGAGGATGTTGGGAGCAAACGAAAGGGAGTGGAGTGGAGGTCGTCCGCCGCCGCCGCCGCCGCCATCGCGCCGTCGTCGTCGATTTATCCGCGGGCCACAAGTAAAAAGAAGAAAAGAAACACAAAGTTACGTCACGGGGTGGACGGAAGGGGCGAACAAGTTGGTCGGGACGTGAATCACGCGAGTAACGCTGAATAACGACTGGGGTCGAGCAACGTTAGGTGCATTTTTTAGCATTTGCATGCATTAAGCAGATACGAAGATTAAATGCCGACAAGGAATTCGCTTGTTTGTTTGTGGTGTATGATAATGCAAACGGTCTTGCTCCTTGCAAAAGCGTGCAATCTGCTCTCTCTTTAATTATGAGGTATTATTTATACGCATGTGCGTGTACGTAACCTGAGTTTTTATCTACTACGTCTCTCTCTCTCTTTCTCTCTTTCTCGTTTTGTGTATCTTCTCTTAAACAATTTCGTAGATTATGTTTTACAAAATTAATTGCGTGGTACCGTACAACTGCGGTACGAAATTAGAATTATTGTATTGTATTACTTAACCTGTAGCTACTATATAGTACAAGTTTGCGCATGTATTCATGTTTAATTACGATATACAGTAGTTTCTCCGTGACTAAGCACTTCTTTCGTTATCTACATAAGCTAAAGCCCTTTAACTTAATTTAAGTTTTATAACACGACTATATTAATAATTATGAAAAAAGATATCGCTGAATGGCAGAGATAACAATACTTGAATACATTCTCTTCCGACACGATAATATTAATAAAAAATATAATTACGCATAGGAAAATTGTATAATTGCATTTAGAAGGAATATAAATTACGTACACGTTTCTCTAGATTTTTTACATCTATTAAATTCCAGCGCAAAAAAAGGATGAAAAAAGAATTCCTCAGATTAAATTGCGTTTTATGCATAAAAATCTACAATGTCTATTTTGCATAGCAGACTGCTTATACGCTCGGCAATGCTATCAGCTACGTTGCAGCATTGTATGGTTCACTTGCGACAGGAGAAGTACATTTAGAATATTCACGAAAAAACGAACGCTGTGCCATTTGGTGCCGATGGATTTCCACGAAATCAGGAAAAAAAATATCGGTATTTGAATTTGCCTCGAAACAAAACAAAAAAACATTATTATTGATATAGACTATCGCGAAATGGAAATTGCTTCATCAGATTCCTAATTACTTTCAAGCGGATACTGTATAAATATTGGATGCGCATTATCGTTGTCTGCTTGATAATTTGTTCGATGAGATACACAGAGAAACATATGCATGTTTCGCGTAAGATCATGGTAGAAGTGCACTTGAACTTTACTCCTATAGAACAATATTATCTTCCTCATAAATACCGATAACAAGTTTAACTCCAGAACACTCGAAGTCAAGTCTTGGATATCCGATTACACGTGCCATTAAACAACAAGTACCACGACTTAAGAAAGTTTAATTTTAACGACTCGGGAACGAGTTTTTGAACTAATTCGGGAGAGAGGGGGGAGAAGCGATAATTACGGCGATGCAATGACAGTACCTACGTACTAGTTCTTTTCGATCTTACCGCTGTGACTATCGCGAAATTTCGCAAAAAGTAACGAGGGGCTTGCAGGTCGGCGTGGCATAAATCGTAATTATAAACGGATAAATTCCGGCCGTTGTGTTTGCTCACTAATTGCGGTCATGGAAGTTTAATCGTCCGATAAAATTTACATTTTTACGAGCGTCGTCGCAAAACTGACTCCCGAATAAAACGGCGAAACCCTGACGCTGCTCACGTTTTACCGCGCCCCCACTCAGTTCGTTTACTCCGCCAACGCTTTATCAAGGAAGTAACGAATGAACAATTACGCGCATGCTACTCATACAGTCCAGAAATCAGCCGTCGAAACGGATACGGGAGATAAAATGAAGCACGGAATTACGTTATTTTCTTTCCGCTCACGGGTTAAAGTACGATGTCGGAGACGGTAAACGACAAAAAATGCCAGAGCTGCACGCTATATTGAAACGCGCGCGTATTCCAGAATCAACCGATCTAACGGCGTAACGAAGTTAAGATCCGAATGCATACTCGTCACGGAGATGAAATAGTGCGCAGTTGGTTGTAAAGCGGGTTTACCGGATCAAACCGTGTAACTGGAAACTCCCTGCACCCGCGGTATTCATTATTTGTCCGACACTCGGTATTCCATCGCATATCATTCTCCGTGGAATAATCCCGTGGAACAACAACCGATATGGAATTTCGAAGGACTTACGGTACAACATGGCACAAATTGGATTTCGAGGAAAAACGAGAAACAAGCGTCTCCACGTCAGATTCGTCTAACACGCGGCCGAGCAATCTGCGACGAAACTTCATTATATTGCCCTGTTATCCTAATCCTTCATGCTTCATGTTTATCGCAAAATTAACGCCGGTCGCGTTTAATCCATTTATGCTTTGATTTAGTTGACACGCTCGTCGTCGTAACTTTATTACGTTACGTTTTCTCGTTTTCCGTACTATACCTTTACATACAGCTACCTTACAGTATATTTGCGAGACGAGATAAATCAGAGATTGATAAATCTTAAACTCATCAGGCCACTGGAGATCATTAACTTTTTTTCTAAGATGGAAATTTAAGTGTACATACTATACACATTCATCTAAAATATATATTTTCCTGTTTTTACTTTAGGGAAAAAGTAACACGATTGACCTCCTGATGTTTTTTTTAATCACGAAACCAACTTCAGGTCTCCAAGTAATTGGAACACGACGATCCTGAGACGAATGTTTCCGTCTCATCAACCGACCCACAAAAACTAATCGCACTTCCGTGGTGGCGCGGCTGGCCTGTGAAGGCGATCCGCCCTCGCAAGAAACTCTCGCCGCGACAATACCGTCATCACCACCTCTGCCATCGTAACACGCCACCGTGGCTCCAGTGTAAGCGTCTCTCGCGACATCGAGATAGATAAATAGAGAGAAGGAGACGGAAAGGGTTGAGGTAGACGCTACTGTGGGATGAGGAGAGAATGACAAAGAAAGAGAGAGAGAGAGAGAGAGAGAGAGAGAGAGAGAAAGGAAGAGAAAGAGAGACAAAACGCCCTACGGCGACGAGAGAGAGACGACCTTGCAAACGTGCTCGTAACTAAGCGCACTATTTCGAGCAATCCCGTTAGTTAGTAGGAGCATCACGTCGAGGGATTTATCTTGGACTGTGGACTGTGGACGGCTTAAGTGGGCGAGGCTTCGCGTCCTATCCCTGTACGTCCTCCTCTTACGTTCTCGATCTTCCTTGCCCCAACCCTCTTCAAGCCTGGTCTTAATCACGTACCGAGACATTCACCTCGAAGATGTGGTCAAAAGACGGACTTCCGTCCGTAACGTTTGTACGCTCGTGACTGTATATGTACGTTGTGTATCTACAGTCATCAACTTTCACCTTTAACTTTCCGTTGTATCTTCTCCCACAGTACGTATATATTTGCTCGCTACACTGAGAAAAGTGTTTGACATTTCCATTTTATATAATTGTATATAGTAAAATAATTATGATTAGAATCTCCATTTTTATTACTGCTGGTTTTATTAATATTAATAATAATATAATTAATAATAATATAATCATATATGTAGTTTTCTCAAACATGAAAAATTTTGTTATTAAATATGAGAATTTGATTTTATGAGAAAACATTAATATAGTAAAATATCAAGATATAAATGATAAATATAATAAACATTTTTATTCAGTAAGTGCAATCGCAATTATACATACCTCTATAGTGAATATAATTTTCTTAAATTCACTTACCTACTATTTATATAGTGATAATAACTAAAAAATATGTTAAGAAATAACTAAAGAATCTCAAGTAGTATGTATGATCATTATCAATAGTACAATTAAATTTATATTTGCATGATTAAAACAACTATAAATATATAATTATCCCAAAAATGACTATAAATTATAGATAAATTGTGGTAATAACAATCATTTTTTTCTCTCGGTATTTATATTTCGAAGATTGCCGATCACGGATCACGTATAAATGTTCCATCTTATAAATCTATTTATTTTGGCGTCCTTAAAGGAGATTTCGACGAGATGATTACTCGGTTAGTACTTGGCTTTGTTGTCTTTACGATGTACAACGAATAATAGGCACGTTTCAGAAGCTTCCGATGCATTAAAATGTCAGTGCAGTTTTATTTCAATCATTTATTACGAATAATCATGAGAAACAACGACTATCCGATTTGAAATGTTAATATATCGCGTTTGTTGCAAATTCCCGTAGAAATACGCGCGAATAGTTATTATGGAGAATATCTTGATGTAACTCCATAAATGGGTTGGAGAATGGGCAATGTAACTACGAATAAATCTGTCGCTTAACGCTATTCTAGCATGGTTTATGCAAAGAGTGGCTAAAGCTAAGGTAACATTTCACAGGCTTACAGATGAACAAAGCGACTTGTTTCGCATTCTCTGAGATATGCATATCGTCTACATATAAATAAGTAAGCGTTAGAAATTTTATCATTTCTAAATATTAATAAATACAATTATTCAATAAAATAAATAGCCTTCGTATATCGATATACCATCTTCTTTAAATTAACATAAGAAATAACATACATTTTAAAAATATATAGAAAAATTCATCTTTCTATCGCTATACAATTTTCTGGCGCTATACAATTGCGATACTAATAGAATTCTAATAGATTTCGCAGCAGGAATTTGATATGAGTACGAAAAATCGGTAAAGATAAGAATTGATCACCAATGATTCGATCGGCGAAAATAAACTCGATGCTTGAAGTATATGCCCTCGTAATCGGTTCTTTTCCCACAGAGAGAGTGGATCGTGGTAAATTGCCGATACGATACCGAAAGGGTAAGGGGAGGTTGAACAGTCCGAGGCTCTGCTTGGAAATAAATCTGTCTCTTCCCGTGGGACTAAACCGGATTTATTTCCGTAGCTGTAACTTTAGCTACGAACCGCGAGGTTCATATAGGTCAGGCTCGTAAGTCTCTATAGTTTGGACATCGGTTAAATCGTCGTGTCGCACAACTTCCAACACCAGTTAGTTTCATCGTGTCGATAGAGCGACAATTGTACGATCAGTATTCATACTCTACATCAATTTAGCATGTCATATATTTTACAAGAAAGAAAAAAGAAAGATAATAAAGCGTGATGTTACATCGAAACGGACAATGTTTCACAATACAACCATGAAAATCGATGATGTGTTACGTCGGTGACGTAATAGGAAAATCGATATTTGTTTGCATTTAATCTCATTTATTTGAAAATATGACCTTTGAATGATCTGGTTATATTTTTTATTTGTGTGCAAGTGCACGAATGCACAGATCAAATGCCGTAAAACTGCCGGCAAGTTTCGCGATCGAGCGATCAGCAAAAGCAAGCGTGGAAGCGCGGATGAAATGCGGAGGAAACTGGTGAACGAGCATAGAGAGCATAGGAAAAGACAGAGAGAAAAAGAGAAAAAAGAGAGAGAAAGAGAGAGACGAGCAGTGCAAGAGAGCGAAAGGAATGGGGCCGCCGCAGTCTCGGGGAGACATTCGTCTTAGAGGGCAAGGATTATGTTTGCGAGTGATCTCATGCAAGAATCTCATAAATTTTCTCAATCCTCCCCTGGTGGCGAAAGGGTTGCCAACAAACGAGCATACAAAGATGAAAAGAGAATCGTAACGCGCTAGGAAATGTCGGCAATTTGGGTAATGCGCCGCAATGAGTTCGTGGTTTGCAAGCCTAACGAATAAATAAATGTAAGTGTCATCATGTCCATCTGACGTGTTAATATTTTGTATTGTGGCCGAGTTGTGTGCGCGTGACATGTCGATACCGCATAACTCGCGGTTTAATTTGCAATAATGTCAACCGCGGATAGTAAATGGTCGATAGTGTGGTTTGAAACAGAATGTCGTTAATTTTCCTATATACTGACTTTAATGTATACTTTTGGAAAACTATACTCTTCCATTTCATTCCGGATCATTCTCGAGTAGACTAATTATATTAATATATAGACAAATACATTTAATTTAATTACTAACGTAATTCTTTTAATTATCTAAACTTTTTCATCATACAGATGTATTATTATGTATTATAATAAGTATAGTTATAATAACATTTCAGAGATATTAATTAAGAATTAAATTTAAAAAATTTTAAAATTAAAAAAATTATTTTTAAACTGCTAATATTATTACTGACAAATGAGTAAATTAAAATATAACAATAAAATAACAGTTATTGAAATAAAACTCAATTTTTTTCTTACAATTTTTGTAATAATACAATAATACAATAATACTATTTGATAATTCAATAAATAAAAAGGGAGCAAATTATTGTTGTTAATATTTTAATGTAAAACATTTTATAAACCAAAGTTTTGATCTTCTAGGAAGTCTTTCTCACAATATTAAAATATATAAGTTAAGTTTAAACTAAATGGTAAAAATATATATTTCCAATTAGACGCTTATTAACAATAAATTAAGACTAATTACAATAATTCGCTCGAAGAAATATTTCATTTGAGAAACTTTCATGGCTATTTAGATACATACAATTGTGTTCTCTAACTTCTTGTCACTAAAATGTAAACTTCATTTTCTAATTAAATATCGTCCTTGTCAGTATAACTCAGTGGATATGATAAATTAAAAAGAAAGATTTAAAACATTTAATAGTATTTTAACTAAGAAATCTAATAATGAAATAGTTCAATTGACAACATATATAATTAGCCATCAAAAATGGAGAGATATAAAGATAATTTAGATATAACTATTAAATTATCAATATCTAAATAAGATATCAACATCTAAATAAATTAATCATATCCATCTAATTATACTGAGAAGGACGATATTTAATTGGAGAATGAAGTTTAGATTGTATTGACAGGAAGAACATAATTGTATGTATATGTAGCAATAAAAGCCTCT
>Ga0157364_1004796_pt1 | contig 13607 bp, 5 predicted proteins | sample AttsexASBM2_FD_111476 | JGI IMG/M metagenome (GOLD analysis project Ga0157364, IMG submission 111476) | Fungus gardens microbial communities from leaf cutter ant in Ribeirão Preto, State of São Paulo, Brazil - Atta sexdens ASBM2 | ecosystem: Host-associated > Fungi > Mycelium > Unclassified ... | reverse complement strand
TATATAATAAAATTATATAGTATTATGGAGAATTCTCTAATTATATCAGCATTACAATTTCAATAATATTCATAAATTATAGCAATATCCGTTCATAGAAATAAAATTTCGTAAATGTAAAAGAAATATTTGGTACAAGTTATTGCATATTAGACAAGAGCAAAGTATGTTATATAATAAACCTCTATTTGAGGATCCGATAGCATATGAAAGAAAAAAAGGAATAGTTAGCTTCATACAATGATACAAAATTAGAAGATAATATGTAAAACACGAAATCACTCATTTTATAAATTTATTTAAATATAATGTTTAATTTACAACTTATAAAATTTTATCTTTCAACATTTTCATATCGCTCATTTAATAAAACTATAATATAACTCAGGAAAAAAAAAACAGAAATTTTAAGGAAAAAAGAAAGAACATATTTTTATTGCTTTACAATTAGTTATGACACCAAAATTGCCTTTCAAAATTAGTATTATTATATACAGAATTTTAATGATTCAAAATATTGAAATTAATTTATGGACAACTTTTTTTTTTCTTAAATTAATTTCATTCATTATTACAGCAAAGCGATACGTCGTAATGTTTTATTTTATGGATTTATCTGAAAACAATATTTCGTTTAAATTTAAAATTTTATCTTCAGTGTTTTCATATATTGTAATGTCTTTTATCTTTTTTAATTTTGAACCGAGAAATTTAATTCTGTAAGAATTTTTTTTTAATACATCTGCACGAGCATGTATTTTTACAATTAGTAGATTTTATCACGTATAAGTAAGGATATTTTTTTATATTCAGTTAACAAATAAGTAACTTGTTCCTGAGACCAAGATATCGTCACATATCTTGTGTTTTTTTCTTCTTTTTTTCTGTGTATAAATTATTGATATCTACGTAAGATTAAATTGTAATTTATATAGATAAGAGTTATTTGCTTATCCAATTGGACACGATTGCATTCGCGCTTATAGATTTTCAATTTTCTTTACACTAGATATGATTAATTAATCACTGGTATTTTTGTGTATTTGACGCGTCTCCTATATTTATAAAAATAAAACATTATAGTTATAATTCTGATTATTCACATGTTTTTGTTACACGATGCATAAAATTATAAATAAAATTCTGTCTCAAATTCTATCGTGAATTATATTGCATTATTTAAAATGGCTCCGACAAAAAAATTCACTCCGATTGAAAATAGAATTCTTTTTGATAAGACTAAGAAACGAGCAAAAAATTTACAAGTTAATAATATATATAATTAATTTAATGTCCATTGATGTTCAAGACATATGTAAACGAATATATTTCGACTGCACAATTTTCTTCAATTCAAAATAATTTTTAAATTGACATATATACCTCCAACATCTAAAGATTTTAAACTTACAGGCAGCATTATGAATGTTTATTCTAATAAATCAAATATCGGTTCGCCATTAAATAGTTTAATTAATTAAAAAAAATCGGATTTTTCATTCTTGACAATAATTTCATAAACATGGGGCTTTCATATCATTTTAACGGACACTTGACATTTTCATCACCGGTAAAAAAACAATGTTAAATCTCTAACAGCTTTTTTCATCAGTTCAAGTCATTAAGACTTAACGTTGTCTCGTTTCTGAACGAATTGTGACTTTATTCATGGACTGACATTAAAATTTTATTTAATAGTTTTATTAATTTTATTAGTATATTATTATTTTATAAATGTTTTGCTTGTTTCTTAGTCTTATCAACTTTCATTTTTACTTCGCACGAGCTAGCGTAAATTACTAGCAATATTTACGATTCTTTTGTTCAATATATACAGATCTAAATTTCATTTCTCGATTCTGCCAAACCTGAATGGATATTTCAAATTATAATTCTGTTATTTATCACACGGCAGGTGGTCTCAGGACGCAAATCATTTTCTTTGACCCTTTCTCAAATTATATTTTAGTGCAATAATTACATGTACGGTGCCAAAGAACGAAAAAATGCATACGCGTTGTACAGGGAATATTGTGCGTGTCGGAGTTAATCAGCTCAGACGCAAAAAAAAAAAAAAAAAAGATACGATCGTTCGTTCGCCCGTGCCGTGCATGTTCCACGATACGCTCTTCTGTGGCCGGCGTACTTTTATGGCGTACCCCCGTCGTCAAATTCTCGACACTCCGCCGCGACCGAAAGGAATTACCATATAGGTGCACGTGTGCAGGCGGGCAAACGAACCTTGTTCGTCCTCCGTCTCGACCTTCTCCGCCCTTTCTTCCAACCTATCACGCCGCGCGCCTTCAATCCTCTCTCGACTCCGCTTCTCTCGACCGCTCGAGGTTTTAAGATAAAGTTCGGGACTCTCGAAGGACCAACCGCTAATTTCGTCTCCCCCGTTCCCTCACCCTCCCGTTCTCTCTCATCTCGCAAATGTATAACATTACGCGACGTATTTTACGACTGACGTCGTCTCCATCGTTTTTGTCACGTATTAGGAATTTCGGAAGTCTCGAGGTCGAGTATCCGCGACTTGAGTTTCATCTACGACAGGTAGTTCCCTCGGTCGCGATTCAAACAAAGGATTTTTTTTATGAAGAGATATTATCACATTGGAAAAAGAGAAATAATATCTCCGATTTGAAAGTAATGACTTTAGTCGCGATATTTGAGTAATTTTCAACTGGCACATTAGACGCTATCGTCTCTTTCTTTCGAGAAAAAGGAGGATTATCTCTCTCTCGAGAGAGACGTGGCGGGGGAGGAAAGTGGCTCTAACAACTTCGCAGCTTAAAAATGTGGTCACCACGTTGAGCATAACCCGGACCCTCATCTTTTGAAATTACGGAAGCCATTACGAGCGTTATCGACGCGCTTTACCTTTTACGACTAACATGTCAATAGAACGCGAGGAGAGGCGAGAGCGACATACCTCTCTCGAACGCGATCAGGCCCGGTTTCGCGTGGGCTCGAACGTATATACTGTCCACTTTAGATTTATCTCATTCTAAGTGTCCGAGAGACACGAGAATCTCTCGCGTTGCGCTACGTGGGCGGAGAAGAGATCCGCGGGGTCGACCGGGTTGATGGCGAGGAGGACCAAACGGAAAAGCGTGCATATACATATACATGCACACGCTTTATCCGCTTCTTCCGATGCTAAACTATCTAACCATTCCCGCAGACACCCACTCGCCCGCTGCAGTTTCTCCGATAAATTCTCGCCATGCTCATTCGGCGTTTATTGCGCTTATTGACACACGTTTATTGTATCTGATGTCAATAACTGAACTTTTTAAAATTATCATTACATATAAACGAGGTGTTTTATTGCCTTAATATAATTGATCGCCACGATTGCGAGGCGTATCTGTTCTTGCGTATCTGTTCTATTAGATAATCTCGTGCAATATAAATCGCGAGGCGCCGCGATCACTGAAGTGTGTCGAAACTTGCTGCGTAACATGCGCGCGACGCTCGAAACTTTTACAGTTTATGAAAAATAATTTTTGTATGTAATATGTAATTAAATAATATTAATAGACGAAAGTCGCCGATACTGACATAGATCTCCTATGGAGACACCCACTTATTTATAATTCTTATGGAAACTTAACTACTTTATTAATATACTGATAAAAACATATACAATCAGTTTAGATAAAACTCATAATTTATGTACTTGTGACTTGTTTCTATACAAAATCAACTAAAAATGAATTCTAGAAATGCGAAAATAAAATTATTTTCTTTTGCAAATTGCGTAGTTCTAATAATAGTGACTGTATTATTGATTGAATATTACATGTTTGACTTCCTAAATCAATTTTATTTTTTTCATTTTTTCATAATATGGTTTTAAATATAAAATAGGAGTGCAGAGATAAGTGTGCAAATCTGCACACTTATCTGTAAAACAGACCATAAGTTATCTTTATAGTTTTACGTTATAATGTCAGATAGTCTTATCGAAGCTGGAGGCAAATGCATACTTATAAGAAATATCTTTAAAAAAAAAGATTGTCGCATTATATGTTTGCGTTTCGCAGAACATCATAAAATTATAAATATGCATAAATAAACAAAAAACTTTTTATTGAAATAAAAAGAAAATCTTATATTACATATATTCACATACGTTATTAGTAACATAATATTTAATGATTTAATTTGCAATAGCCATTATGAATTTCTCATTAATATAAAATCTTCAGAGAAAAAGAAAGTTTCAACGCGCATAGGTCACAAAATTGTATATTATACATTTCTTGTATATTATACACTGAAGAAAATATTCTGATTACGAATGAGAAATACGAGTAAAACGAATTATGATGGTATGAATCAGAATTTTAGTTATCGTAATTAAATTTCTAATCTCGATTAGAATGTTTGATAGATTTAACTATATCGAAATGTTTGATTTGTGACTCTCAAATTAAATCTACCTAAATTCCAATTAACGCTACAAGACTTTTTTCCAGTGTACTGTTCACGCGATCCAATAACCTGGTCCGTCGTTACAGACATAATACAATATAGCCACAGCTCGAGGTCAAGAACCTCGAGCGTAAAATGCGCGGCCCCGCCCTAAGGATGCGGTTTGCGAAAAGTAAAACAAAGAGAACAAGGATTCCCCATAAATTTGAATCGTGAATACTGCGGAGAAGAACAGCTGCTCGTGAACTAGAGATCACATGGAGTGAAAAGGGAAGAAAGGAGTTCCTAGAAAGAAGTATAGCGAGAAACCTCGACCTTGGCACTAAGCAGCGAGCACACGCGCGCCATTTGAAGGCCGATCCTTTCTCGGCGCGAAATGGGAATCCGTAGATAGATGCAACTGCATGAGATGCCTTAGCCAAAGGCTCGCTACGTTCCGCGAAAACCACGCTAGACTACGTAAGTTGCACCTGCGTGCGTCACGTCATGCTTCGCCGTGTACCGTAAGTTCCACCGTGGCGAAAGAGAGAGAAAGAGAGAGAGAGAGAGAGAGAGAGATTCTTCTCTCGCGATACCGAGATATTATCCGCAAGATGCTGCGAGATCCTGGCATGGAACTAAAATGCAACATGGATTATTTATTCCGCGGGTATGAGATTTACACACGCAGCTTGTGCAGCTCGACTACAGCGGGTGTGTAACGGTACGTAGCGTTACAAGATGCACGCAGTGAAAGATATTGACACACATACGGAAGGTGGAGCACCCTCAAAACACTTCTGCATATCGGAATTCACTTCTGTAAATGCAACGTTTGCGTTTTTAAAAATTAAAACGTAGGTATATGCTGCAAGATGCACGTAAAAGGTCATCAAACATTTAGGAAATGAACTTTTCGAGAAAAACTTTTGTTAAAAATCTCTGTAATATCATAGTATGTGCATTTCTTTGTCAATCATCTAATAGGGGAGAGCGGGTATAAAAGAGGTTGGTCTTTTCAAAATATGAAAACAAAATTTTTATCTGGTGTTAAACAAATATAATTACTTTCTTACTTAAGTATACTTATTTATCTAAGATCCATTTAACAAAAAAATAATATTTAGTCATTAACTGATTGTGAGATTTAATCATCATTTTTCATAAACAAGAAATTCAGCTCTTTCAAAATAACGTGATTTTGAAAAAGCTATTACTTGTTTCGAAAGAGTCAAGTACTAAATTACATAAGCTTTAATACAAATAAAATCAAAATGTCATCCCTTATACTATGACAAATATTATTTTTTTTTTAAATTAATAAACGTGTGAAAAATAGAAAATATAATATTTTTAATTAAAAATCTTTATTGCAAAAGAAATGAAAATTTCCTTTATTGCCACATGAAGTATGAGATCAGTCAGAGCACAATTTGCACTGATACCAGTCTTCATTATTTACAGAAATAATCTATTGAACATGATAGATGATTGAAAAGAGTGAAATATGGAAGCTGAGTCGATAATACTTCAGTATAACTTAACATAGCAGCATAACCAACGAACCGGAATGTTGTTTTATAAAATAGAAATACTTGAAAATCTATTTACCTACAATAAGTATGCACAGAGATGTTCTTCGAAGAAGGAGACTGCGTATATCTGGAGATAATCTTGTACTGTGTGCTGACAACACACAGTACAATCTAACCATATATTGAAGTCGTGCGAATAAAAATGGACTTGATCATCAATATGATATATTTCAAAAAAGTATTGATGTACTAAAATTTCCTAAATTGTATTAAAAAAATAGAAAATCGATTGTATTGAAAAGAATATCCCAGGATATGCAATGAAGGAATCAGGCAAAGCAATTTTTTTATAGCTCTCAATATCGATTTTTTCATAACATTATGTGTAAAAAAATCACAGAATATCTAATAAATGAAAACAAACAAAAATTTCGTAACCATGTTTTTACTTACGTTATAGTATTCGATAAAAAAAAACTTTTTCTAAAAGCTAATTACAAATAAATGAAAAAGATTTTGAAATTTAACTTAAGAAACTTTCTTTTTATAGCGATAATTTTGCATGATTCATTATGAGAACATTTTGACGATTTTGACTATCTAATATTTATGGACATAGTTTAAGTACTGTTATCAAATGAAAATATTTTTTAATTTTTGGAAATATTTCATTAGTTGAAATATAAAATAGTTCTTTCAAAACATGTCTTTCAAATCTGTTGTCCCCTATAATTGATATGTAAAAACTGACTTTTCTGAACTATTTTGTATTGCGCGCGTATTTAACTAATCTTTCTATCTTCCTAAACCTTTGACTTAATCTTTTTATCTATATTTTAACAATCATATAAGTATTGTTATTTAATTTATTTAGATTCTATTGTTAATGCAATGTAAGAAATTAGATGAAAAAGAATATCGAAGCACGGATCTGAACATTTTTTTAGTATTTTCATGGAAATATAGTCATAGGTCCCATATTCACATGTAATCTTCGCAGTTTGACTGTAAGATATCCTCCATTGTAAGATCTCGCAGATATCGTTATCTGTTCGTGTGAGTCTTATGCATTATGCATGAAATATTGATATACAAAACGCGATCTGGATACTTTTCATTTGACGTCACAAACTGAAATAAGCGTCGTTCTATCCTTCTTGACATTCAAAGAGTGACAAAGATAGAACATTTGTGTCAACTTGTGTGATTTGTGTCATCAAATGAAAAGCACCGCATATTCTCGGCGGTGCCTCTGTATATCGGAATTATTTTTGCCGATTGCGATATTTACATGAGACTTTCGCGGCCTGACTATACGTGTGCGTATACGCGGCCGCATTTATCGCGGGTGCGTGCGAGCATAGACGGAAGACGAGGGGGAGGAGCCGTTCTTGGCATACTAGATAGCAGACGTGGCGTGTCGCGACGCGACGCGACGCGACGCGTCTCGGCGGGAGCGAGTGAGCGAGCGAGCGAGCGGACTCACGCGCGCGCGAGACGGGAACCGGAAGTCTATTTTCGTGGCCCGCACCAATTTAGAAGGCTTTATAGTCCATGCGACGAGAGTTAGCGGCTCTAACGGTCTCACCGCGTGCGTCGTCGGCGTTTTTGGACGCCGTTAATCGAGATCCGCGCCGCGTCCTCGTCTTCCGCGAGCACTTAGACATTTGCGCTCGCGGCTTGAAATTTTGCCGGATCCGCGGGGAATCAGAAATCATGTCGATAATTAACGAAAGAAAACGCATTTGCTGTAAAAAAAGAGCATACTTGTCTCCGTTACATGTAACAGGAGTAAATGTCAAATAGGAACATTTAATGTTTTCAATGAAATTGAAGTTACAAGTAATTTAAATTTTAAATGTTTACATTTCATACAAAATTTTATGGAAAATACGTTAAGTTTTATAAAATTTTATAATACTAAATTTCATATACATAAATATACTTTTCAAGATACATTAAATTTAATGTAATCCCTAATGAAAATCTTTCTTACAATTTCTATATAATTTTATAACTTTCTCATATTTTTTATACGAACACTTTTCAGAAAATCTACATCTTTTCCCAGAATTTTTCATATATGTTAATTATAAAATATTGTAAGATTAAAAAATTTTTTTATATAAGTATAATTTCTGATGAAAATGTTATAAAATTTAAAAAATTTACAAATATATTTAAAACTTATTGGATGAGAAATTTCAGAATATTTCAGAATTCACTTATATAAAAAATTCTAAGAGAAGATGTAAACATTCCAAATAATTCTGGGTAAAGTGTACAAATAGTTTCTGAAAAATGTTTCAATTCAAAATGTTTCAATTGTTTGTATAAAAATTATGAGAAAAATTTTCGCCAGGGGTGTCATTAAATTAAATTTAACTCGTTTAATTTAAAAGTACAATTAAATTTTATGATACTTTTAACAGTGTAGTTCCAAAGATAAATTTAAAGTCCTTTAAAAAAATAATGTAAGCATTATGTAAATAAGAAATAATAAGAAAATTAGATTATATTAGATAAAATTAGAGTTTGAAAAATGGAAAGGATAGAAAAGAGATTTAATTAAAACACAATAGAATAGCACGAGATACCTTCGAGCTTTGAAAATATCAATGACGAAACTCTGAAATGAAAGAGAAACCTTCAAGATATTCGAAGACCGCACGTCATTTCCCGGAAATAATATTGCATACTGGTTTCGTGGGTAATTTTGTTGAAAATGTTCCGCGAACTTTCTTGGAATATAACGGATGGGCTTAAGGCTAGACGAGCGTCTCGCTCCCGGGGTTAAAAGCCCGCTCGCGTGTGCTATTTAACGTTCTATGGACGTAAGCGTGTCCTCCACGTGTGCCGGAGCTATTTACTCCTTTTCCGCCGCGACGTTTTTTATCGTCGTTGGCAGAATTAATCGCAAGCTCGAGTAAAACGATCCCGTCGACATTGGAAACCTCGTATCCGGCCGGACGTTTCCCTCTTCCTCTTCCTTCCCATTCTCGCTTCCGTTCTACTAGCCGCTCTTTCCTTTAATTCTCCCCCTTATATGTAGTGACAGACACAATGTCCAATTTTTGTTGACAAAACTTGTTATTTTGAAGATACGATTATTCTTTCACATCTTCTTTATATTAAATTTTATATTATTTATATTAAAAATATAAAAAAGAGTCATTATTTATCATATTTTTTCTCATTTTTCCAGTTTTTTTATATTATATCAACTAGTGCGTGTCACTATAAAAAAATCTTTCTGTTTTTCATATCCAAAAATTAATTTTGAGAAATTAAATTTAAAATACTAAAATGACAAAATTTACTTTTTACAAAATAATTTATTTTCTTTCTACGTTTATTTTTCTTCTATCTTTACTTTTAATCTTTAATTTCTCAAAAACTGTACATGCTTTTCTTGCAAAAAAAAAATCATTTCAAATTTACCATTAAAAAATTAAAATTATAAAAATTAATTAATAATTTCGAAATGATTAAAATCGAAATATTTTCACGCAAGGCAAAACTCAAGCGGAATGTGAAATAGAGAACGACGGACAGAAGGATTTAGAGCGGGGTAAATAAAGGGAGAAAGAGCAACGTTCAAAAAACGACGGACGCCACACAGGCTGCTGATGTAGCACGATAGAGTACAAATGCGTTCACGGCGCTCACTCGCCGACCACATCCCGTCTTTCGGTCTTCCGGCCTGTCAGTAGCTTTCGTGGAAACGCCTCTGGCTTCCTTCCGGCCGTTTATCACTCGTTAGACGGAAGGGCGGGCGGATGGTGCCGAACCCTCTCGACATGCCGAATACGAGACATTCGTCCTTTCACAAGGATACGTTCAGTCCCTTGTATAGTGGTAGTGAACGTAGCATGGTGTATAAATGCTAAGAATAAGACACAGTATCCTATGGTATGCAACCGGCTCGTTTGAAGCTCGGGACAGTTCTTCGGGGTTAACACGACACATCCGGTTATTCGATCGATATAGTCGAAATTATATAGGATATACGAGAAAATATTCACGATGAAAGAGATCCCGGAGATTTTACAATGCTTCCCTTATAGATCTTAAAAATAAAGTTTCTCATATTGATTTAGGCTCCTATTCTTATAATACTTAACGAATAGTGTCGATTTCGTTATACACATGGTGTGGTCGTTGCACAAATGAAAAGAACAGTTTTACTAAAATATCTTGAACATTTAGCTAAATATAGATCTGAAAATAATTTTATTGAATTTCATTCATTAAAAAGATTATGTAGTAGTTAAAGTAGTTGCTACAATGTAAAAACTTTTTCAATGTGTTGCTTATGATGTTTGAGTTTCCTATGTAATTATTTTGATGTTCCAATACAATTATTTTCAGATTTGAATCTAGCTACATTTTTAGATAGATAAGAGTTGTCGAATGAGTGTACTGATCGTCTAAATATCACATCAATATCTTATATTATTACTTAATATAAGCAATTAATATTCAATAAAAAAAAAATGAAATAAATGAGAAATAAATAATATAGATGTGAATAATATAGAAATGAATAATATATTGTAAAATACTTTACATTCATTGTGCATACATATTTGCAATTATTATAAAAATTAAATTAATACTTTCATAAAACCTATCAAGTTTTTTAAATTACTACAAGATTAGACTGATAACAAAAACTAATGACAATAATAAAAACTAATAATTGAATACATATATCAATTGCATTTTCGACGTTCTTGTCCTTTCGTTATTGTTATTTGATAAATAATAAGTACTTGATCTTTTTTTGATAAATTATTAATATTGGGTATTAGTTAATTGTTACGTATTAACTGATGAAAAGTTAAACATGTAGTAATAAGTGTTCGAAAGATACATACAAGCTACAATTCTCAATATCCATTTACATACAAATCAGTACCAAATGAAAAATATAATAAAAATAATTGTATAAATAATTTAAATGGTTCGGCAACTCTCTCCTATACTTCTGCAAAATCATTCTTTCTATGCAGTTTTTTAGCATGTATAAAAGCAATTGTGTTTGTAATGCAAAGATATTGTAATGATATTATTACTATCATTAAAAGTTATAGAATAGAGATCTTGATTTCTTTTTATGATCTTTCTTATTAATGATTGTAAAGTATAAATATCGTTAAACTATATCTAGATTTTTCAAAATGAATCGTTTATTTGATCTAATTTTTATATATTATGAATTTTTTTTTAAATTCGCTATATATATAGTTTTAGATAATAGAAAATTTTTGGGTAATAAAACGACATCTAAAAAAAGACTTAAAATTAAAAGACTTTGCTTTATTTAAAAAGAAGAACAACATTGTTAGATATTGAAGGAACAATCTAATCTGATAACAGTCTAACCTAATCTCTTGAGCTAAATAACATTTTATTATTTTTAACTTTCGTGTTCAAAATGTAAATTAATCCATTCCTGTGTTAGATTCAAAGTAAACATCATCCATATTAACGTATATATTAGTAAATAATAAACTAAATTTGAGTCAAATTTAATATATTTTATTGAATTAAATTGTTTAATTTCACTACTGTAGTTAAATTAACGACGTATTGGGTAGGAGCAGTGGCGATCTATAAAAATGATTAAAAATAACTCAAATTGAGTATAATCTGACATTATGAATTTAACAGTGAACCTCAATTGATTTTCGTGGAATCATGTTTCGCGTGCTTTCCTTGGACGATTCGCGGAGTCAGGAAGGATAATTTTCGCGTAGGAGCTCTCTCGTACTTGAGAGAATAACAACCGCGTGCATTGCGGACAATTACGAAACGTCGCGGTCTGAATACACCTCAATAGAAAGATATCCTCACCGACTTGAAATTTCTATCCATCGCGAATTTGTACGCGCGCATGCACGGCATATGCCCCAAGGAAAAGGAAGAGGAAACAGCGAGCGGGGAGGGGAAAGGAAGAATGGTCTATGTACAAACGCCTTTCCGCCGGAAGAGGACTCGCGCACCAGAGCGTTTCTAGTTCCTGTCGCTTGCCCACAAGCTGAATATAATTCCAAGTGAAATCACTCTAAGCCGCTCAGATACGTCCTTTCTTGACATTCCTGATTGTCTATGAAAAGACAATCTGAAATTATAGATTAACAGACGGAAGTATATCGATAACAGACGTATCTTTCAATATGTTGATTCAGAAATAATATTTTAAGATAAACTGTTTTTGAGTAAAATTATTTTTTAAATCAAATAAAAATATGTGATTTCGATTAAATCACATATTGAGATTTTTATCTGTATAGTATATTCCTCTATAAAACGTTATGAAATATCGTACAAACACTAGAGATTGAAAATCGGATGAGCTTGGTGCAACGTATGTCGATTGTGTTTCTCGCGCTATGATAGCGTGTTGTTGAACTTACTACGATAAAGGGCTTCTGCCTCTCTTTCTCGCTCTTTATCTTTTGCCCTGTCTCTCCTTTTACTTTTCTCTCCTTTTTCCTCTTCATCCCAATCCTCGAGCATCCAACTTTCGCTTTATGGGGACGACAAGTAAGGATGCTCCACAATAACTCGTTGATTTTGATCCATTCTTTATTTGATTTTAATTTAAACTTTATAAACGATAATTTCAGATACTGTTTGATATTTTAAGATTGCTTTATAAAATTGTTTTTATTTATATATATATATAAAATACATATGCATTTAGAAAAATACATTTTAAAAAACGAAATGCTTGTTGTAAGAGAATTTATAATTTCAATCAACTCTACGTAAATGACATAAAATACGACTATTCCGTTAGCGCTCTATTATACGTCAGTGAACGATTTGCTCGTCGCTCAACTGATAAAGAGAAGAACACAAGAAAAACGGAGAAGAGTGCAATATACGTTGCTGAAGCGAAGATTGCAAAGAAGAAGAAGTAGAAGACGACGAAGATGCTTTACGTAGCGGAGGTTATTTCCGCCAGGACCATCCAATCGTGAAACGCGCCGAGATCTACTCTTGGAGCAAGCGGAAAGGAAAAAAAGAGAGAGAAAGAGAAAAAGAAAGAGAGAGCATCAAAAGCGCGGCGCTATCGCGACTCTCGGGTCATCGGGCCGAGTAGAATCCGCCACCGAACAAACCGACGGATGTACGAACGGATGAACGAACGATCGGCCTGCCGGTCGGCGGCGGAAAGAGTGGAAAATGGATAATGGTGGGGAGGGGAAAAAAAAGGAAACGCTGCAAGAAAACGGCAGGCCGAAAGAATCCACCGGATTTCCGCTCGCCGTTAAAGCCGCCTATCGAGACCAACGTGTTGCGCAACGCCCGGTACTATATGACTATATGTTCCTACTGTGTATTTCTATGTATGTGTTGTGTGCGGCGCGCGCGGGTACGATAACGCACGATGGAAGTCGCAAGAGGGGAAGCGGATAGATGAATAGATAGGTTCTCCATGCGAGTTCTCCGAGGCGGTCTCTCTCCAGACTCTCTCGCGGCGCCACGGAACGGCAGAGTCAATTCTAAGAGAAGAGTAATCGAGACGTTACGTAATGACACGAAACGATAGTCATTAATTCGTTATCGATATCGCTCATTAAATCATATTTATGGGTAAACGCGATTGCTCCCATAAATCGTAGATCCGATAGAAAAAAG
>Ga0157364_1004795_pt1 | contig 13607 bp, 9 predicted proteins | sample AttsexASBM2_FD_111476 | JGI IMG/M metagenome (GOLD analysis project Ga0157364, IMG submission 111476) | Fungus gardens microbial communities from leaf cutter ant in Ribeirão Preto, State of São Paulo, Brazil - Atta sexdens ASBM2 | ecosystem: Host-associated > Fungi > Mycelium > Unclassified ... | reverse complement strand
ATAAATCCAGTAAATAAAAAGTATAAATATTGTTATCATTTTAAGAAGAAATATCTGAAAATATTGAGAGATTGAAATTGGGTCTTTAGGGGATTAAGAGAAAGCTTATGCTGATTAATTTATATTCTTATCACTATTTTCTACAGCAAGTATTTTTGAGATTTTCAATAATATTAGGTGTGGGCAAAGTTTGTGGCGTTTTTCCCGTTAGATGGTATTTAATTACGCCACGAACTTTTTCCCACAACTAATATAATATTTCAACAAAGATGGGAAATAAACAAAACAAATAATTATAGATTATATATATATATATATATATATATATATATATATATATATATATAGAGTTTATATTGATAATAGTTGTCATTTTTCATTAGTATAAACAGATTGCTATCTTTCCCTGAAGCTCCACGTTTTCTGAACTCCGAATATTTTTAAAAAAATTTTGATTATTGGAATACTCAATCTGTAATTATATACATATCTCAGCGAGATTTCTCATATGCAAGATATTGATCGTCGCGAGACTGTGTTTACATTATCGCCGCGATACGTGATGAAATATAATAACGACTTATTAGAAGGACACTATTCTCCACGTGTCACGAATTTGCTCATTTTCTTCCCCCTACATTCCTCGTGTGTTTTCTAGATCACTGGTAGTCAGTTGCGTCCTAGCTCGAATACGGTTCACAAGCAACGACTGTCTTCTCTGCTCCCGTTAATTTTTGTCAGTGTAACGAACTTAATAATTACAACATTGTTATTTCAATGTTCAGTGATCCAATTTCTAATATATATATATATATATATATATTAACTAAAATAAAAAATTTTTTTACATTTGTAGAAGATTTATTGTTTGATTTTTTAAGATTTTTTAATTAACTTCTTTACTATATTGTTAATTATATATAGTTAGTAATGTTTTGTACGATTTTAAGATTTATTTTCATTGAATCTATTTATCTTTCAGTGACGGAAGTGCAAAATGCCTTTAATCGATACTCGATCGATAAGAGTGCCTGGAGAAATGGATCGGTATCCATCTCACAGACGAGACGCTACGTTGAGACATGCTGGATGCCGACCTATGCTGGATATGTCCAACACATTGAAGTCGTCCCCCGTCGCTTGTCACAGTTTTGCAACATGCTGCGACATATTTAACGTCTCTAATGACGTCCTGTTTAAAAAGGATTCTGTCACAACGTTAGAAAACGAGCTCAATAGTGCGGCTCACCTGTCACAAGACATTTCATCTTACAATGCCCGTTCAACTGATCTGTACTTGGAGCAAAAAGAATTTGCTTGTTCTGCTGCCCCTTGTAATCATAGACGTGATACAAGTGTAATGAATCATCGAAATCATCATAGTTTTACGCGAAAGAGAGACATGATGAGACATTTTCATACAGCGAATGCACTCTCGATAACGAGATGCATTCTCGTATTTAATCAAATGTTAGGATTAATAACTACCGATTGGATAACGAATTCTTCATGGAGGAGGTGGCGAACCTATTTTCCTTTCTTAATTTGCCTACTTTGTGTGACGCAGTGTTCAGCTCGCACTTGCTCAGTTGGATTAAGCACACCGGGATGTAAGTTTCGTCCAAATATATCTTTGCATACAATCAAATTTACTCGTAAAATACGTTGCATTCTCAAATTTGATTAACGATTAGTGAATTAGCTGTTTAAACTGATATTTACATTAGCATGTTTTTGTTTTCGCTATACATCTATACTGCATAGGCTGCATTTCATTTGCTGCTCATAGCGCTCTTGGAGTTTCTTGTTGTTTTTCAAAGACAAAGTAATGCTCATAAGCGTTGTGAGCGTCAAATGGAACGCACCTATGATGCACATTTCGAGACATATGTATATTCGAATGTAAGTGTTTTTAAAACAGAAATAAAAGCCGTTGTCTTCTATTTGTCTCGCATGCATATCACTGGTGCGCTAGGATTATAAATAAAACATGTCTTATCTCTCCTTTTGGAATTTTGTCGAGCTAAATGTATATATCTATATTTAATACTCGAGCTGTACAGTTCACATCGAAATTATCAACCTCGTTGAAGTGTATTCTCATGATATAGCTTCATTTTACTTTTTATAATGTTTATGATGCATAAACTTATGTAGTATAATATAAATTTTGATTTAATTATTTTATTTACTTATAAAATGTTTACTTATATTCTCATTAATCTATGAATTTTTATTGGAGTATCTTGTATTCTCTATCTCAAATAATAAGATTATCTTATTCTTAATTCTATTTGTAGGGACCTGGCCACAAGGTGATATTGTTATTCAACATGGTAAACCACTCAAAATGTTCTGTCTGTTGAATCAGACGATTATGGAACTTGATTATCCTAATAAAGGTGCGGGAGATCTTCGATTCTTTCGTAATGATCAAGAACTGGAGTCGGAATTTGTCACGGTAATTAATGAAACTACGATAGAACTGTCCATCCAAACGCCACCGCCCTCCGACGACATGTACAATTGCAAGTTGCGAATGAAAGACAACGACTATATAGCAGTTTGTCTCAATAAAGTTGTAGTTGGATGTAAGTAATCATACTTATTTTAATTATCTATATATTCTATCTATATAATTATCTGTATATTCCATTAAATTAGCGAATCTTTAGATCGACTTTTGAAAATTATTAAGAAAGAGACGACTTCTCGCGAAAAAATAAGTTGAAATAAACAAAATAAAATTTTTCCCTACAAAATCTCATGAAATAAATTTTTTTCTACATTTTCGTATTATTTTTTGTCAACTCTTCAGTTGTGAGATATCCGATGTATGTGCTATTCTATTAAAGAAGATATTTTTTGTAATCTGAAGAATTTGGGTATCGAGAAACATATACATCTTATTTTTTATAATCATCACACGTATGAATTATCACGTTTAAAATATATAACTATCTACATCCAATAGAAGTATTTATCCTTATCAGTATGACCCGACGATGTTTTGCGGAGACAGTACAGTGCATTGATTCTCTTTTTATTAGTTATGAGTAAATCGTTTGACATGCATGCGTCTTAGAAATCGTTTTATCATCGACAATAAAGATAACTAGAAAACAGATACTATACAATATAATATTAAGAGTTAGTCAAGTCACTTTTTCTCTCGTAGAAATTTATTCATTTGAAGAATTAATATTTAAGTTAAATTTTTACAATAAATTATTTATGTAATATTTATATCTATTTAATAAATTTTAATTTTAATATGATATATATAAAATGTTCGCAATGTCTTAAAAATGATAGAAATGATTGAAATTTTTACATGTATCGATGTAAACTAATAGGATTGATCGTGAATAATGTTTATAAACATAATTTCAGATATCTTTTATCAACTACTTAGCGAATATCAAAAAACTATATTTGAAAATTATGTATTTTAAAAACCAATACGTTTCTTTTTTATGAAATGGTTTATTTTATTTTACTTGTTTCTATATGTTTATTTTATTTTACTTTTTTTTGTTTCACGATAGATCCACCTCAAAAACCCAAACATTTTGATTGTGTCTCTTATAATTGGGAAAGTTTTAATTGCACATGGGAGCCAGAACACAATTTCGTCAGTACAAAGTACGATTTAATGTTTCAATTACCTGGAAGATTAGGAGCAATGTATTATTGTCCGCTTGCGGCGACGACAGAGAATTCATGTACGTGGGATATATATTCCGATCCAATATATAGACAACCATATGCATTTTATATTTTCATACTGAAAGTATCTAATCCTTTTGGGGAACTCAATTTTACATATCGTGTTCAACATTATCCTAATGGTATGTAAATCTTATATATAGATTATTATTTATTTCCACGTAAAAATCTCTTGAATGAGAAATATACAGTTATCGAATATGTTGTATACTTAATATTCAAGAATATTATTGTTTTCAGTTATTCCGGCTAAACCTTACAACCTTACTTTAATAAATAAAACATCGGAAAGTGCACTGTTGCATTGGGAACTTCCCTTCCCGATGGCAACATTTCCAGTTGGTGTTCATCATAAAATTATGTATCAACATCAATGGGATCATGAAAAAGATTGGAAGGTATAATCGTATTGATTCAAATAATTTTTTATTTTATTAGATAATTTGTTGATATCGCAATTGAAAAAATTATCAATTCTGTGATAAAATAATCTTGATCAAACTTATTTTCCCTTTGTCTGTAGGTTATCAATATTACGCATCCTAAGAATAAAGAGCAATGGCTTTACAATCTTACCGGATTAGAATACGCTAATACAGTATATGATGTTCGCATTTATTTAAAAAGCTCGACAGCTGTAAGACCGGATCGATGGAGTGAATTTAGTGTTGTTACATTCAGGACATCACCAAAATGTAAATAAATTTCTGAATTATGAAGAGAATATGTTGTCTTTATAATTATTTTTATTATTTATTTGATTATAACTATAACTGAAATAATGACGTATTGAAAATTTGGCTAATTAACAGATAACATCTATCTGTTTCTATTAAATTTTCTCTGATTTAATTTTAGTGCCTAGTGCTGCACCGCGAACTGATATCGGTAGCTTTGAAATTGCTGAAAATAATGGAAACAGAGACGTATACTTATACTGGCAAGCAATACCGCAAAATCAAGAAAACGGCGATAATTTTAAGTATCAAATCATCCACGTGGAGGAAAATGGCCAGAAAGTTGCGCTTACACCAAGTGAAACAACTAGGACGTATGCCAAATTGAAGGGAATCGCCCTCAACAGTTACCTATTTGAGATCATCTCAACGAATGAGGTCGGAGCTAACAACAGCCGTGCGAGAATATATGTACCAAATCAAAAAGAAAGTGAGTATATTAAGAAAATAGATATGTCAAGGAAGGACAGAAAGATTCAAATATACCCAATTTGATACATTATTTTATTCTTAGTTCCACATGAACCAATAGCGTTCACGAAAATCGCTTTTGAGAATGGATTGTATGAATTATCTTGGAAGCCACCGTTCGAAGATCATAACATCAAGAATTATACGATCTTTTGGTGCGACAATGAGCGTGATCGTCCTTATCAGTGTACCGTATGTACCAATACTTTCTTTCACATTATTCGAAGAATATTTTTTTCACATAATAAATAAAAGTGTATTTTACATAAAAGTTTGGACACGCAATTAAAATGATATGTTTGCAGGGTTACTTGGACTGGATACATGTTCCTAAAAATACTATGATCTACAACATAACTGTGCCGAATCCGTCCAAGGTATATCAATTTGCAATCTCCGTCAATACTGAGAGAGGTAGCAGCGGCATGATATGGTCATCATGCACGGTAATTCATAACAAGGTGCTTGGCAAAATGAAGTCTGTTTGGATTAATCGCATTGGATCGCATTTTATCGAAGTCGGTTGGAAGCTTGATTGCTCGGATCGTATCGGAATAATTGAAGGATTCAATATCTACTACTGTCCCATAGTATCACCAATGAATGTTAACTGTAACGGTCCTATGTTTAATAGTACCATCAAGGCGGATGCACATACGATACATGGTATTGTCGATAATCTGAAGCCTTACACCACGTACATGCTGAGTGTCGCAGTGTTAACAAAGAGCGGTGAGGGTCTGCGTAGTGATCCTCTTTATAATACCACGTTGGAAGCTGCGCCCAGCACACCACCGTTAAATGTTAGAATTACTGACTTGTCTAACACGACGATGTTTGTCGCATGGAAAAAGCCGTCGGCGATGAACGGTGTGCTCAGATATTATCAAGTCTACTACAATGATCAAGTCATTAAAGTGGATGATAAAGATCACATTAAACTGACGGGTTTGAAGCCGTATACAAGATATTTTATTAGAGTCTCTGCTTGTACTGTCCAGTGCAGTGAAAAGTCATCGATGATAGATGAGTCCACGAAAATCGGCGTGCCTGGTAAAATCAATATTCCTTTAGTACGCTTTGTAAACTCCAGCCAAGTGATCACTCAGTGGGAGCCACCGCAAGAACCAGCCGGTCCATTAGAGTACATGTATTACGAAATAGAATACGGAAATGGCATGATTCAGAATGTCACAAGAACAGGTGAGACTGTCTTTAATGGGAAAATTGAATTCTTTCCTTTAATAAAATTTGAGAGAATTTCTGACAAAATTAAATTAAATATACTATAAAAGAAATATTCTTTTCAAATATAATTCGATTCATTTCTTAGAATTTATTATTCTATTTTTCTATTCTATTCATTTCCATTTAAATGATATAGTGTAAAATGATATAGTATAATGATAATTGTATGAAATGAAAAGTGAAAAGAGAGAGAGAGAGGATATAAAAATGAAGATTACAGAAGAAATAATACGAAAGCTTAATTTTAATACTATTTGTTTATATTGCAGAAGTGCAATTGCCCATTCCCGACTGTAAAAACGTCGAGCATCGAGAGCAGAAGCACAAGTTCCGGGTTAGAGCTGTTAATACCAATCTTAACGGCGACCTTTTGAAAGGATCCTGGTCCGATTTTGGGGAGGGAAATTGTTATAATAATGGTATTAAAACTATTTACTATTATTACAGAAAGCAAACACATATTACTAATTTTATTTAAAATGGACACGTTTGCTTTTTTATAAAATTAAGCACATTTGTTATGATTTATATATACATATGACATACATGATATGCTAATATTTGTAAGTATAAATGATGATATTTAAACGTTGAAAACATTTATTGTTGAATTTTTAATATCTTTTTATAATGAGAAAACTGATAATGATGACTACAGTTTTTTTTTAGATATAAATCACATAACTGGTTCATACAACTCACAAGATCAAGCCGGGCTCTTTCTTCATCTGTTTTTTATTGTTTCAGAAAACATGTTTCTTATAATCTTCAGTATAATATTAATTTTTTTCTATTATTATGCAATTTTCTTCACTTTGATTTGACAAATGCAATAGTATCACACATACACGTTTGACGCGGATATTATTAAGTAACTCTGATTAGCGAATGTATATTTCTCATGCAACAGGTTTATCGTCCGTCGCACTGGTTGTTATATGGATAGTTGGCGTCGTTAGCTTCGTAGCATGCATTGTGTGCTTCGTGTATATGTTTAAGAGGTAAAGACATTTCTATTTTTCAGTCATTCTCTATGCAAATATGATTTACATAAAACTTTCCATAAGAAAAGAATTTCTATTTAATTACAAATATTCTAGTTGTATTCTTCAAGACGTTTTGTACCATTTTTCTTATAGAATGTGGATAAAATGTCGAGCTATGCGAGATGTCGAAGTCAAATTACCGCCTGGACTTGCTCCACCAGATGCTCCAGATACGGTAAGATATCTTTTACATGTCTTTTTTACAGTTATTTATGGAAGCAAATACGACATAACTATAACAATACAATACGCTACATAAGCTCTATTTTGTTTGCGCAGCAACCGCTTAAGAAGAGTGAACCACACATACGGCAACCGTCTGCCGATTCGAGCGGTTGTTCGAGCGGCCAAGAGTCCGTTACGTCATCACTTACGGCGGAATCTCAGGTTTGTAGTGATAGTGGCACTGAGGTGGATGCAATGCATACGCCGTCCGACAAACTGAAGAGTCAACCTGCCCGTGAATTGACACATCTGCGACAAAGAAGTACTACACGTGTACCGGCCTCGTTATTATCAGATGTCACGCCCTGTTGGGAATCATATGTCAAAGTTGGCAATTCCGGTGAGCCGACTTCTGAAGAGACTATATCCTTAGCGCGGTCTACGCCTAATTTAACAGATAATACGATGTCAAAAAGTTATTCGTCATCGCAACACGCCTGGTCTAGCGCAAACTACATTAGCATGCCGTCCTCTTCGGAGATGTTATTGAGCAATCCGAGCCTTATACCACGGAAGAACACCAACAGCGACGATGACGACAGCAGCAAAGACAGTGACGACAATAATGACAGTAATCATGGCAGTGATAGTAACAATGATAGCGGCGACGACAGTGGTGATGCTTTGATATCGATCAAATTTGAAGATGAATTTGAAAAAGAGAAACAGAAGCAAACTATTGACGAACTGGACAAAATGCGGTCGATCATCGAGTTGAACAAGAAGCTTTTGGCATCTCATATTAATCCTGAAAAGACAGCGATAGCAACGCCATATGTTCAAGCAGGACTAATAGACGAAATACCCGAATCGCCTTCTAGTATACCTAAACATATACAAGCCAGGAACAGCAATTTGATGTGTGGCACCTTTAAAGTCAAAGATAATCAGAATTTGTGCAAGAAAGAGTATATGTCATTTCCACCGACCTTCCCTGCCAATACCGGCTTGACTTTAGCGAGTCCAAAATATATCTTTGCATCAATAATTCCTGAGGGAATGATAATTCCTGAGGGGATGCCGGTTATAGAAGCGGATCAAGAATCTTTACAGCAAAAAATATTCCATGATCCGCACAGTTCTACAACGAGCGGAACTTCGTACAACCTTATGACCTCCGCGCACGAAACACAGCCGCAGGAGCAACAAGAGAAAGTGGAGTCACTCGCGAACATGACGGAGGACATCGATGAAGGTAATAACAAAGACAACACTGTGTATCCCACTCCGTCCTGGCCGACGACAGAGGGAAAAGACTTGAACTCTAGTTATATCACTATCGCGAATTTGTCACCTCCCTCAGCAGGACCGTCGTATGTGCGACTCGAGAAGATGCCACCGTCACTGCCGCAGGCAGCGACAAGTCAATCGGACGAGCAGTACGCAGAGGTGACGGTTGTGCCAAGTACAGTTCAGTGAGGTGAGGAGAGAGATGCACTATCATCTCGTTTTTCTCCTCTTTTTCGCGATGGTGTTCATTGCCACCTTCGTAGACGGACAAAGTAAGTGCTACACTGTAAGATTGTGGTATATACAGCGATGCATGCAAGAAACTGAGATGTACATTTGAATGTAATTGCGACACTCACACGCGAATCGACTGAACTGAGCAGCGATCTTTTACAACTGGGGAAAGGGGGGAATGAAAGTTCGCTTATTAAAATACGAAGAGATTTAAGAAAATTTCCTTATGAAAAGGAATATTTCATACTTGCTTCGAAAATAAGACTGGATCTGAGCAAAAAGGAAGATCATTGGCTTGAGGAAATAAATCGTTGGAAATTCATTTCTTATTAAAAGAGCTCTCCAGTAAGTTCTTACGTTTAAAGATGCTTCCTTAAATGGCTATTACTGAGAAAAAGTTTTATGCGTGTAGCATCTGTACAAAAAATAATAGAATATACAGGAAGCGACTCGCAGAGTCTTTAAGGAAATGTCTTAAGACATTTTTTATTCCTCCGCCCAAGTTGATGTCTTCTTATTTGATTATGCTATCTGGCGCGATATGCATATGTATGCGGCACGATACGATGTTCGAGCGACGAGAATGTCAGATTGACATTCTCGTTCACCAAAGTACCAGTACTGCGTTACTTTTTTTATATTATATGCGTAATTTCGACGCGATTAGTTAAAATAAGTTAAAATAAGTAAGTAGAGTATACAAATATGTTATATATATACATATATATATACACAAATGTTATTTATATATACATATATATATATATATATATATGTATATATAGATATATATATATATATACATATAGATATATGTATAACGGGCATATATATGTATACATATATATGGCTAGATTGACGGACAGCCTATTGCTGTCGAAAAATAATTAAATTAAGTCCACTTCAGACGATCTATGATACAGAATCAGGCGCAATGAAGGGCATAGGGCTTCTCCCCTCCAAGGAATCCGATACTTTAGGAAATTCGCACTTCCATTTTGCGCGTTTGTTTAACAAATTAATGATGTTTTCGAATGATTTATGAGCGTTCGCGATACGTTTTGTTACAATCGTTATAAAGTTCCAAGAAAAGTACGTTATTCTTCCTTCTCTTGCGGAAAAGCAAATATATATATATAGCATGAAAGAGTGGTAAATGAAATTTTTGTATAAAGTGATTATTTCTTGGAATTTCCAATAGTGTCTCTTAATAGATATAATTCGGTTTAATAACGAAATAATTTAACCAAATTATGACTATTGTGAGTCTAATCGAAATTTTTTTAAATGTAAAATTTAATATATAATTTCATTTTTTTTCCAGAAGATGTAGAGTATAAGTAGAATTTACACAGATAAAATGTTTTAAAATATTATACGCCTTACACAATTTCCTCTACGCTCCTGGATCTGTCAAAATTAAATATAGCGTATATTTATAATGTTATATAATGTAATATGAAAATATTGAAGAATCACAATGTACGTACTAAGAAAAAGATAAAAAAAATGAACATGCCTAGATACATTGAAATATATATAAAAAAAAATGATATATGGAACGCGCCAGATTTTTACTCTACATTATAGATCGTCTATAGCTGGTTTTAGTTAGGCATTTTTTCACAGCACAATTTTTCGCTAAATTCTCGTTTAATTGTGAGAAAAATTTTTTTGCCATTTTTACAGGGATAAGCAAACTTTTTTAGAACTACATTTTCTAGATTTCTTTATTAATGACACAGACATATCCTAATTTAATCCTTAGTTAATCGCTTGATTCAGTTGATGTAACATAGACTATGAATTCATATTTTTTTACTATATTACTGAATTAGAAATTAATTAAATTAGAGAGATTTTTAAATGACGCTACTTTGGTATAACACCAAGTAATAGAAAAGAAAAAAAAAGAGAAAAAAAATCATAAACGTACAATTTTTTTAATTCATGCAGCACACGATTAATTAAGGATTAATGTCGTCTCAGAATGACAATTCTCGCGCTTATTGCGTTTATATCGTGTAGAAAGCAAGTGCATACAGATATTCTTCCGAACGATTCTCTCGACGATTTTATCAACGAAAATTCCGCGAAAACGCAATCGCAAACATTTCTATTCATCTGTGCGCGAAGATTGCTCAAAGAGAGATGAAAGTGACGTACTTGCTGCATACAGTTAAAGACAACGAGAAAATGCAAGTGTATATTTTCTATTTTTCTAATTGTATTGTGAATCCATCGAAACTTCTTTTTAGCTGCACTTGCGTATTTGCGAAAGTTGAACCGTGCAATGCAATTTGTTATTCGTTCACGTAGTTCATTCGATACTTCATTATCGCACATATCGATCGTGAATAAAATTGTATGTAACAAGGTAACGGGTTCTTTTATAACAGCATTACAGTACAATATACAATAACCGCATACGAGGACAAAGTCAGGGATAATAAAGTAAGATGAGATAAAAAAAACATATGGTGAGCGAACCATGAGTGTTTTTCTCACCAAGCAGCTGGCGAGAAAAAAAAAACAATTCTGAAGTCTCGAACTAGGATGGAAAATTAACTGTGTCATTAACGTATCATGAGCCTGTTAATATCGTTATGTAAGATAGTCAACGTTGTATTTCATATCTTCGGTTTTAAAACAAATAATCAGAGAAAAGGGGCTTTTTTTTCGCACTTTTTCACATTTTCCAATGATGAGATCTTGCTACGAGAAATCCGTGTAGAGGTGCCCATGCGTCACAATTATCCTGGATCGTGCGCTTTAATTACGTGTAGGTCAGAAGACAATTAAAGTACCTCGCGTAGTATAGAGTTAATTGTGAGTAATTCGCAAGTGACAATTGGCCTCGCAGAGCACTCTCACGCTATCACAGCAGCAAGAATATATGTATGCATAATATGCACGTACTTTAAACTAGTCAGATACACCGCCTTCTTCCTACAGGTCTTTCTTTTATACTTTATCGTAATGTTCATCGGATATAAGATTATTGTACAAAGTTTAATAAGTAAAAGAGAACTAACGTATTGGTAAATCGTTAGTATTTTTTCTTATATGAATCTTGTACTATTTAAAAAAAAACGATTGACCTTTCAATGGGTAGATAGGATTTTTTTTTTATTCGAACTTTTTATGATAACGTTTTATTAATATCTTCATTGGATGCAAAATGGTTGTTATAAAAAATGCAACTTGAAAAAAAAGAGCTTTATTGAAGAATCGATGGCCTATTGATAATACAAAGTATGATTGCGAAGGATTAATTGTGTTGTTCCGAATTACAAATTTTAATAAGAGATAAAAATTTAAATGCAACTATAGGTTTAATTAAGAGGTTTAATTAACTAAATAATTCAATTATCACTGAAGTTACATCAGTAAGGTAGCTATTTAAGAAAAATTGTAATATTTCGAATTGTAATACAAAAAGAAAGGCCTGAATCTTTATAGAACGCGGTTATTTTGCAAGTTCAAATAATTTCAAGTGAGGAAAAGGAAAATCTATTGTTATTACGACTGTAAGATATAAGAAAAAAGGAAAATGATTTTGTTTGTACTTGCGAAATGATACTTACCGGCTTGCGCGATTGGATATTCGCGAAGCTCTCAGATTGAAAACGAGCTTATGTACCTACTCGTACGTTTATTGTTGTTACAATACATAACGATGTAATTTTATCAGATATTAAAAAAGTGCTACTTAGTCTATAATTAAGTCTGTGTAAACTTAAGGATTATGTCATCACGATGTTATGCACGTAGATCTGTTTGTTTTAGCTGCACTTATAGTTTTCGCGTCCGAAATGAAATAGTTATAAATATATTTATACATACAATCATATATTTAAATTTTCCAAAAGATGTCTCCTATAGAAAAGCTGCAGAATTTGTTTAAAAAAAAAAAAAAAAAATTTGATACTGTTTGCTTTTTCATAGAGTATCTTTTTGGAGGGCCATTTCAAGATCAATTTAATATCTGTAAATAAAAATTAGAGATTGATTTAATCTTTTTAAGTAAAAATTTATATATTTTTTTATAGATGGGGATGCTATATTTTAAATCAACAATTTTGATTCGAGATACTTTCGGATTTGATAAATATTTTAAAGGATATTTGTGAAAAATTATTATAAATCCTTCAGACGTTGATTAAAGCAATCACTCTTGGAATTTTTTAGGATCAATATATGAACGTAATGCGCACACTACGTGTGTGTGTGTGTATATATATATATATATATATATATATATATATATATATATATGTTTTATGAAATTGAAAACTGATGAAAAATATAATCAATACTACATATAAGAATTTCTAGCTAACGCTTAAAAATTTCTAAAGTGTTCTATTGGCGATATTTGAGAATTCTAAGTGTCATATAAGAGATTAATTGAAGAAATTTTATACATTTATTCTACAGCATACATATACATAGAGATAGAAAGGGTTTAGAATTATTACGAATATTCTGACGAACCACAAGGTATCTCTGTGACACCTCGATGTATCTCTGCGTACACGCATACGTACAGAAAAGCAGAGGGAATTTAGAATCATTAAAAATAATGAATTATAAGGTCGTAATTCATCATGTCTATAATACACACTAGAGATTCTATAACAAAATCTGGCTGAGAAATTTTTTCAAAATAAAAGCGAAAAAAGGT
>Ga0157364_1004794_pt1 | contig 13608 bp, 3 predicted proteins | sample AttsexASBM2_FD_111476 | JGI IMG/M metagenome (GOLD analysis project Ga0157364, IMG submission 111476) | Fungus gardens microbial communities from leaf cutter ant in Ribeirão Preto, State of São Paulo, Brazil - Atta sexdens ASBM2 | ecosystem: Host-associated > Fungi > Mycelium > Unclassified ... | reverse complement strand
TGGGAGAAAGTAGTGGCCAGCGATGGACAATACTTTGAATCATAAATGTATAACCAGTTTTTTACAATAAAGCCTCGAATTTCGGAAAAAGAACGGCGGAAGCAAAGTTGTACACCTAATAATTTTACTGAAATTTTTAGAATAAATTTCCTTCAGATTGAAAATTGAGTCATTCTCTTTTAAAACACTAGTTCAATTTTCATTCTTTAGAGTGAGATTTTTCTCCAAAGAATTTAGAGTATATAATCTTATTATACATATGTTCTCTTATAATTTGTTACAAAAGTTATAATACGGAATTTCTTAATGTCAAACATAACATGCTCCATTTATATTTTCAACGTTTCAATTGTTGTAAAAGTTACTAATGCCACTAAAAAATGCAGTACAGAAAGTTGGTGATACTTCGAAAATTCCAATAAGCTGCGTAATTCTCGCGACATTCGCACGAGAGTCTCTTGAGTGGACGACACATAGGCCGTGTAAAGTGGTTTGCATGGTATTAGCCAGTGCATAAAGTCACGTGTTTGCAACTGAATGAAATTATAGTTTGCATAATATCATTCGGCAAGCGCCCCTGTTTCTGCAAGCGTGAACTTGAGCTTTCATAACTGCGTTTTGTGCTTTCGTTTGGCTGCACAGGCGACTCAAAATGAGCTCTTCTAGTACCGATTTAATCCGCGACATGAAACGCAGAAAATAAATGGCCGTTTCCAGAAGTGAATAAAATGATATTGTTCAAATTTTTAACCAGAATGTTTTAATGCAATATTTGTTCTATTTTTTAAAATAAAAGTGTAACATTTTAAGCGAATAGAAACAATTCTTTGTTGAGTACAAAATGTGACAATTAAATCATTCAAATATGAATACAATTCTTTTGTTTCAATTCGTTGCAACGCGATTCATTTATCTTATTTATTTGACAAACGACAAAAAGATTTATCTATTGAACAACGAAAAAAATCGTTATTGGATATCGAGTCAAGGCTCGTTGATTTCAAGTTTTGACAAATTCGATTAACATGGATCAATCAAATTTTAACGAGAAGATAGTTTCATGTTTGAAACAAAGAGATGAAGATACAAAAGTGACAATAATTGGATTCTTGGTTGATTGAACATTTGTATCAAATTAAATTGCCTTATTTGCTCTTTCAAAAAATACCGATTTCTTTTATCACGGATTAACATGATTATTAAGTTTGTGTATCGTTAACACATTCATTCATCAACCCATAAACAGCAATAAAAAAATTTTCCTATTCAATTATAACAAATATTAAAATCACATCGATATAAATCTAAATTTAAAAAGCAGTAATATACTCTATTGGTGTTTATCCGATTTAAACATTTAAACATGTTGTAAAAGAAAGATAACAAAACATGAACAAAAAATGATAACAAAAATTACGCCACGTCTTCAAATAAGTCACTTTAGAAAAAGATTCACAATGCATCTGACGTTGGTAACAAGCATCAAAATGAAAGAACTTAATGAGAAAGATGAAAAAAAAAACTCAGTGTACGGAAAAAAGATATATCTACATAGATCAATGTTGTTCACGTTTCTATTTTTTTTTCATATAATGTCAATTGCAGAATTAAATAAATTTCGCATCATAAGTATATGGGATAAGGCCAAACGAGAAATAGTAATGCAATTAGTGAGGAAGAATATGAGACAAAAAGCTAAAAAGCCATTTCGGAGATTTTAAGACATTTTATAAAACATTTTATAAAACATAGACAGATTATAGTTGTATTGAAATTCTGGATTTCCAGGAAATTAGATTAACTTGATTCAGCAATTCACTGTTTCTTTTCTGAATGTGTCGTTTGCGACATGAAAGAAAAAAAGGAAAATATAATTAACTAAGCTAAGAAATCTTGATGTAAGCTTTAAAGATTTCTTTTAAGCATCTTTGTAAGTTTCCTCATTTTCGTCTTTTATGCATATCAAACCTCTCATTTATGCAATCAAGAACGTTACTTGGGTATCATCGCGCAAGAGGGAAGTGGCCTCACCGGAAATAGCTACCCCGAATAAGCAGGAGATCGAGATAAATCGGGCTAATGAATTCCATGTTGGAATAGCATCGTTCGATCGTTGGCAATTATCGAGCGACCCACTTTTTATGTTGCGGAAAACTCTCACGGATGCTAAACGCTCGTCATCGGTCTTCTATCAATGATAGCAGATAATGACTCAATCAGTAATAGGCATTTTTCCGATAAAAGCAACATCATCACATGTCGATTGCAATGTCGAATAGTCAAAACTTCAATAGTGATGCTAAAATCAAATAAAATATTCTTAGATTTGACGTTGTCGTTAAAATTAATTGGACATAACTTTCTTAAAAGTAATTGAAAAAAATTTTTACCGTTAAATTAAAAATAATTAAGATGAGCTTTAACGTAATGGGCTAAAAATGTAACTGGTATCTTCGAAATTGCATTTATCGATTGTGAATGAATATTTCCGGATTTACATCTGTTAACTGAAAGTGATAAGAATATTTTTGGAATTTATTTTGTTGACAAAACGTAGTTAAAATATTTTTAAATCTGATTTTTACAAATCAAAATTGGTATAAATATTTTCTTGTTGATTTATAAACACAAAATATTCGATTACATTTGTACACAAGATCTTAATATCTAGTCTTATATTTTACATAGTATCCCGCAAGTAATTGTTTCTACTTACACATGCTTTCATACAATCCGTGCATAGATCTAAATATATATCTTACGGTTACTTGCGGGTGACCTTATAAAATACCAACGAGACTTCGGGAGTCTAACCGTTGCAATGCAAATTGACAGAATGGATTAGCTTTAGTCCCAGATTGGATTAATTCTCGCTGATTGCGCTTGATTGCAAATAATATTATTATTCGTTATCCTCACGAACAAATGGATCGACGAAGTTACATCAATAGTGAAAGATGTGCTTATCCTGATTGGATATCTGCATTCAATTTTCATGTTATTCCCGTGGTCTCGATAATTGGAGCGACAATTTCTCAATCAGCAACATGCAAGGACATTTTTATTATAGATTGATTGAAGAATAGTGGAACAATCCGACGGACATATTCAGTGAGATGCAACGTTAATATTTGTAGTTTTCGAGTTTATTTATTTAATTTAAAAATTTTAATTTGTTATTTTATTACGACATTTTTTAAACAGTATTGTACAAACATATTTTTAATTTTGGTGGTCGGGAATAAAAAAAACTTTTAACAAGTATGTTTATTCAATTTGCTCGTGCAGAGTATTCGAAAACTTCGCGATTCACAAGATTAATTAACTGATCTGAATCAAATTTTACGTAAAAGTAGAAAGAATTTTTCAGTGTAGATTATTATTATTGCCATAATAAGCATTGCTTATTATGGCAATAAGATTCTTGGATTTTGCAAAGAAGATGGCGATAATGAGGATATGATACCTGAATGATATAATTCAAAAAGAAGAATATATACATATATATATATTCATATTTATACATGAAATGCATATATATGTCACTACAATATTATTATAATCGGAAAAGTCTATATTTTCCTCAATGTCTGCATCTTTCGATAACAATGACTTATAATTAAAAAGAATAACGATTTATTCCCAGAAAAGTATTCTTATTCTTCAAAGAAATGGAAACGTCTGAAGGATTTTATCAATAAAATATATAATTGATATGAGACATTATAACATTTCTTCATAACTTGATCGAAGTAATTAAATATTTCAGTAGGTCGTTCGATTCTTCGAAGAAGTATAGAATTAAAAAGTAATTTAATTTTGTTTAATTTATTCTCCAGTTAATTATTTAAATTCTACAAAATTTAATTTAAATTCTATAAAAAAAATTACTTGAATTACAGACGTGCCTTATATAAAATACAGATAAAAAACCTAATTAATATAGCTTCAAAGAAAATATATAAATTTTTTCTTTGGAGATAATCAAATGCAGTGAAGACAATGTTTAATATAAAAAAAGAGCATGCGCTAATTAGAGATTTTTTTATCTCATGCAAATAAAGTTCTATGAATAATAATAATCTGTGACAGAATAAAAAATTCTTCATTCTAAAACATTACCGACGTCGTGATACAAATATAATTAATATGTATACATTGTTATTTATAATTTAATATTAATATGTAATTTAATATTAAGCAAACTGAATCATATATTTGGGAAATATTCGGCTCTAATAAATTTCTCTTATTTTGAGAAAATTCCCGTTTATTACATAGATTTTTTACAGTATTTTTCCCAGAGCGATATTTAAACGCTGTCCTTGAGGGAGATAACGTGTACCAGGCGCATCCTCGTAGCACGGCACGTAGCCCGTGGAGAATCGGAGGTTTTATCTGAAAGTCACTAAGCCGTAGCTTCGACGGATGCACATTTCTATAATTCGCCTAATTGTGCTAGGTCGGCGACCTGAACGAGGGCCCGTGTGCGAATCAGATTAGATCGTAAGCACCTGCACCCGGTGAGCACCGTGCAGAATTGAGATTGCGAGAAATTCGTACGGAGTGAGCTCACAGACCGAGTTTGCGGGCCAAGCCTATCTCGGCTGTCTCTTGTTATATATGTATGTATAATCTCGTTAGACAACGCCGATTGCAGCTCTCACAATATCAATTTTTTTTTCTTTTCAGACAACACGTTACAAATGCTTGTTATTTTGGAATATCAAAGCGATCGGCTTCTGAATGATTTCGTTATTTCGCTCATTCTTATTTGCACACAGTAATAACGTGAAGATTGTAGCAGAAAGAAAATGCATTTTTAAGATTCGGACAAACAGATAAATGATAATTGTGCGAATACATGAAGAGTATTCTCTTCCAAGAGAATTTCCGACAAAATTATTTTTTTTAATGTGGATAGTGTGATATTAGAAATACATTTCTTTGTTGTTTCTGAAGAAAAGCGAAAAAGTTACTTAATTCGTTGTGAAAACGAGTTCTACCATACAGAATTCTTTCGAGAAGATGGAACTATTCTACCAGCAATGGGACGAAACTTTTTTCATAGACATCAGCGAACTTGCTAACGAGTTAGCTGATTTCCAGTCAGATTTCTTAGCTCGAAAGTTTCTCAACCAAACAAAAGCGCGCGCGAAATTATTCTCACGTTACCATTCAATTTAATATTCAAGTTAATATTCAATCTGTTGCATTCCCATTTTAATAAAGAAAAACAAAACCTTGTTTTCAGTCAGCGAATATGACTTCTCTCTATTGCGGTTTCCGAATTCCATTTCCTGGAGATTCAGATGTAATAAAATGAGAAAATCACGTTTTTACTTGCGAAATGTATATGTAATGCAAGAAAAAATAAAATTATTATGTAAGATTCAAGTAATCCGCGTTTTCTCAGAATTACTCGATATTAAATTATTAATTATTTCGTATTTACGAATTTATCAGCTTAGTCCAGCTGATTACAGTCCATTTAACTCTGAAAATGTAATTTATTTTCTTAATAATGTTTCATTTAAAAACTTTTTTTTCTATAATTATTGATAACTTATCTATTAATGTAAAATCTTTTTTCTAACATCTTAATTTTTTTATAGTTTTTTAATCATATTGACTCAAACGATATGATGACATACCTAAATTTAAACAAACCAGCAGGGTTATTAAAAAATGATTAAAGATCTTGGCGTTTTGTCAGATTACATGTATAATATTTGTCAATGGATAAAACAATTGTTTTTCAATTTAAGTACATTTGATCAGTTTATAATTCGATATTTCTTTTAATATTATTGAAATGTTATAGTACTATGAGAGAATTATCATAACAAACTTTTGGCTGACTTATAGAATCTTAAAAAACAGCTTTTTCCAAAATTTAAAGGAAACTTCTAAACGTATCTAATTTCCGAAAAAATAAACGATTTTTCACTATTTAGAGCACATGATTGTGCTCTAACTACGCGTCTAAAATGCCCAATCATTGTTTTACAGACGATAGCCGTGAAACACACAAAGTAGTCGTTCCAGACGCGGACGCATGGCTGCTTGGCTAACATTAAACAAGCAACAGTACCACTTTGGTGCGAAATGTACACAGGCATTTGCAATAAAATCTCGTTTTAACCGTTGCAACTCGAACGTAAAGTAGAAAAGGGCACGTAAAAGCGGATCGATAGAAGATGTTCCCGAGGTCGACATTATTTCAAGTGGAAGTGATGTTTTAACAAAGATAAATCTCGCTATGATTGCTCCAAAGTATCCAAGTCAGGTTTACAATGCCTTTATATGAAGAACACACACACCGGAAACACTGAGCGTGTATAAATCATGACGCGAGGTGAAATGCGCAATGCTCGTTTAACCGAGTTCCGAGAACGATGCGAAACCGCAACCTATTTTCCGCGAGGAAAAGAAAGATCACGATCAGTTCCCAATTCAGGGTGGGAAAAACTGGAGACCAGCGGATATGGAAGTAGAAGTAGAGCAGTAAAACTCTTGCAATTTTTCACACCCCGCCGAATTCGACTTGCACGTCACTGCGTTTCCAGCGCGCACGGCATGTTAGCATAAAGTGCACGATTATCGGAATGTTTCTTGGTTCCGTTTTATTTGTCTGAGTTATAAATGTTTTACTTTGATGTTTTTATCTTTTCTGTATTAATAATAAATAACTATAAAAAAAATAATATCTGATTTAAAAGATTTTATTAAAATATCTCTAATAATAGTGTATGATAGTGAATTTTTTAATTTTTTACATATCATTTATTATATGAAAATTAATAAAAATAATTTTTATGATCAGGTAGTATTAAATATTGCTACATTGCTATGTTATTCTGTTGAATTTTCGATACTTTTAATAATTTCATGATATTATCACATCTACTCGAGAGAGTAGCTTAAAAATTGAAGAGACATATCCTAAGGGACATGGCAAACCGAGTTTTCGTAAAACTGGGTGGAAGAACGACTGTGTGAATAACATATTACTTTGGCCCTCAAATTCGGTATGAGTAACTACACAACAACTTTTATGGAACTCTGTCCCTTTGATCGTGACGATCTACCCGTAAAATCGAGGCATTCCTTTGGGGCGACAGAAAACAGTATAGCCTCTTTACTGACTCAAATGTTTTTCTCTAACGATATCGTTGAAGCACAAATTGATACTCTCTGGTATACTTATCTACTTGTTTCTGAATTTTAATACTGTTTTCTCTCATATTTTCCTAAACCGTGCGGACGTGATATCTTTTAATCAGTATCCCGTGCAAGTTTTTAGCAGACATACAAGGAATATCAATTTAGAATCTTTTTACTCCGAGTAAACATTTTTTTGCATTTGAAGTTATATTTTTAATTAAAAATAAGATAAGATGATCAGAAAAATGTAACCTAATTTTGTAGGCTTTGAAAGACTAAAAATAGACTAAAAAAGACTAATATTTATTATTCTCTAAATTTTTTGGAGTGGAATATTATTCTAAAGAGTAAAAATTGAGCTACTCTTGAAAAAGAGTGGTTAAGAGTTCAATTTTCTATTTTTAAGAGTGAGATTTACTCTTCATAGTAAGTCATTTTAAAAGTTTTAGACAGTTGGTAAAATGGAACGATTCCGATGTAATAATGATGTACATGTAACGATGAACATTATCCCGCGTGTCTATTTGCCATTCAATAATTATCATCAACTGTGGTGTAATGGTAATACGGATAAGTTTAGGCAATAAATTAAATATTGGATGGCAAAACGGAAATTGGCAGTCCGGTCCCTCCTCTAAATCTCGGTAATAAATCCGGGCTATTAAACCAATAAGTCGCGATACACTACGAGAATGGCGTAAAAGACGCTTTCTTCACACCTGCCGTGTCCCGAGCGACACGTTTATTGCCCCTCTTGTTGCATTACATTCACACTTGCAGCCCTTCTAGAGACAGAAAGCTTTCTTAGCGCGCAAGCACATTAACGCTTTCCTACGCGCAACAACACATCGAGCTTGCGGTACTTGGCTTTTACTATCGCATAACGCACACTTACATACACCCAACAATAATATAAACATACATATTTATGTTTGGGAGAGTGTCAATGGATCGTGTTAAGTAAATGGATCGTGTTAAGTAAACTGCTTCTCTACGGGATGGTCCGAAACTTTCACGCGGTGAAACATCTAATATTATAAGGAAGAAGTATGCGAACATCACTAAAATGCGATACCTTCTAGTAGACGCTAACTAACTTTTCACTTCTAATGAAGTTTGATCATTCCCTTTGAATTTTCGTTAAAATACATGACTTTCGCGAGCAATATTTTGGATGTCCATTGTGTTCTGCAGTTTGACTCACACCGGAATTTTATTAGAGAACGACATAAAAATATGGCTTTAAGGTGCCTGGTAGTTTCGGAACAGCCTGTACATGTATACCGAGTATATGCCATATGAAATTCCGTGTATTTTGCGGAATATATACGTGCGAAACGTGTGCGTGTACGTGTGAGTGTGTGAACTGCATGTACAACGCTTGGCTGCAACCATGGCGTGATCTTCTCTTTTAATCTTTCCGCCGCGTCGCAATCATCCACGAGAAAGATCAAAATTTATTGTACAACAAAACTTACTGGAAAGACTATGATATTAAACTCTAAATGTAAAAGAGTCTCCTTTTTTAGTGAATGCTTTGGTTCTTTTTCTCACGCATAAAGTTGATGGATATAAATGCGTACAAGGTGTCTTAAATTATATTGTTACATTTGACTCGCACATTCTTTGATTAAATTTGAAGTTAATCTTATCAAAGTTTATTGAAATATCAGTTCTTTCACGACTGTTTAATTTTTCACTTTATTAAATACTTCATTAATTCAGAATTCATTAAAATTGTCATATTAAAAATATTGACATGAAATGTCGATATTTTTGCTAAAAATCGAGTCCAAATTTATTTAACTCGACTGTAAATCTCGACGGCTTAATTTCAAATCACCTTGTGTTCGTATTAGCAATATCTTTATGTAAATATATTCTTTTTAAAAGAATAAGAAAGGTAGTGACGACACATGACGTAGTCAAACTTATTAGGAAGTAAAAATGATATGCGCCATACATACGCACTTATGCTCGCTTACATAAAGCTAAGCCACTTCTGATTGCATCGAGAGCACCGCGGAAAATGCATTTTCGGCACAGTAAAGTATACCCGTGTATATATGTATCTATGTATATGAATGTATATCGCGTCTGTGTACGTGTAAGTGTGTGATAAAAGCGAAACGTACAAAAGGCGCCAACGCCACTATGGAAAGTCGAACCCCCATGGAAAAGGTATAAAATACGTGTGCATTATTCGAAAAGGAATAACGTTAATCGCCACTTTCGATAAAGATCGAATCGACATATATGTATACATATCGATTTAATTTCTTCATTTATTTGTTCACGTCATTCGTAAGTCTGGATCTACAATAGATGTTTTAAGCCTTAAGCCAGAAAGAAGAAATGAATGAATCACAATTAATTATTCTCCTCGTATTCGATTGTAATTGATCAATTTCTTACGGCTATATGGCTTAAACTCATTCATTATTACAATTGATTGAGCGTAATTGTACGTAAGTGGTGTGGTTGTAAGAATTAACTAATATAAAGCTTAGTCTACAATTGCGTAAGAATAGTTGTGTGATTGTAGTTGTAAGAATTAACCAATCATAGTCAAATATTCGATCATCATTAGTCAATTCTTACAACTACAACCACTTATAACTATGCTTACGCAATTGTAGAATATGAGCTTAAGAAGAATTCGACTGTGATCAATTCTTACAATTACAATTATTTACAATTATGTTTACGCAATTATAGAATGGACTTAAAATACAATCAGGTTAAGATGTGTTCCGTCTAAGGCCCTTTTCTACCAGTATAGATTAACTTTAATCTTGGTTTAATTTACTCTTTATCTTCTTCTAAAAATTAGAAAAAGATAGAGGGTAAATTAACTTGAAATGAAATTTAATCTATATTGATAAAAATGGACATAAGGGGATGTAAAGTCCATGCAGCCATTTCTTACGGTCATTTCTTATTCGATTTCTTTTTATAGCCATTCAATAGGTAGGTACGATAAATGATAACATTCGCATTAGTTTCGATTCCTCGATAAAAAAAGACACAGAGAAATGCCTGAGGCGGACGATCGCAGTAATATAAGAACTCTTTCCTTCCTATCCTTGATCCTTCTCTCCTTAGATTAGTGCGACTGAAAATAATCTGATTTACGAGCGTCAATAATAACAGGAATTGCATCGGACACGTTATCGATTATCGCAATTCGAACTGATGCACTCAATTGGATACTCCGATTTGTTTTTAGATAGATCGTAAATTGACATAATGATGGACATGAGCTTCGTTATATTTTCGGAACAAATTGATTGATTAAATTTAATTCACTCATGGATTTCTATTAATAAAAGTTATATGTGATTAACATTAAGGGAATCGCACACCGATATTTATCTTTGATTAAATATAATAATGTACAATTGTTTCCTTAAAATCATTTGCAACGATATTCATTACGTTTGTTTATATTTACTGTTATTCTAAACATTTCTTTTCGATAACATTACACGATAGTTTTTTTTTTTATGCTCCTTTAGATCCAAAGGTGTAAATCCCAATTATGAAATCTCGTAATTCCGAAAATGTAGATATTACGAAAGAGAGAAAGACAGGAAAAAGTTTTTTTCAAAGGAAAGTGTAGGGAAAAAAAGAACATTCTATAATTGCGAGCTTTTCCTGTAATGGCTGTAATTGTTGCAAAATTCTCACAATGTTTTTAGTTATTAATATAACAGTGTCAAGTTATTATTCTAATTATAAAATAAAAGTTTAAATTTCATATTATATAATTTTCATACTTAGTATAAATCAATTATAAATTATGGAAATTTAATAAAATAGATTCCAGAGAGAGCTTACATACATCGTTTAAATAATAATGCATGTTTTTTCAACGTCACGATTTGATCGTGATAGTAACACTTATTTTTTTCTGTTAAAAAATCGATTTCAAGAAATGTAATGCGATTTCAAGAAACGTAATGAACGAACATAAATTCATGTGAATTAATCCGGTATGTCCTATAAAAATAACAATCTTTTGAAGAGAATAATTTAACACTAGGATCGAATCGAATTAAAAAGACCTTTCGTGAAAAGCCAGTTGATTTCCATAGAGATATTGGATTCTATCGCTATCCTACACATCATTGTCACAGCGAGTGTCATGACGAAGGTGTGCGCGTGGCATAACTTGGCTGTACATTCTAATGCCAAGTGACAAGATTTCACGTTAGGTGTGTGATCGACATATCATGATCCTGATGGCATATATGTATTCATAGGTCGATGGTAGTCGACGGCGTGTCGCGTTCGATTCAGTCCTGTCCCATCGTTTCGCATCGATTGTTCCGGCAAATATCGGACTATGCTCTGACCCGGTCACGTTGACATGAACCACTCAACAAGTCAACGACTCGCCGTTACTAAGTTAAAGCCGCGAAAGCATTTATACTTTCCCCTAAGGACTTTTTAAAGGGGATGCGCCCTTTCCGCGCTCATACGCGACCGGAATTCCCGATGAATATCTTGCGTTGCGGCCGCATGCCCTTGTGGAAAGGACCCTTTCGGACAGGAAGTCTTTTCATGACACAAGTTAGCGCGGGCAATCGCTATTGCTGTTTTATTTCGAGTTTAAATAAAGTTATGAAAGCACTCATAAAAGTCATACGAAAAAATCCGCGGAACGTCGCCATTTTTCAATCTTTATACTTAATAAAAATATACTGCATATAAACATTTTACATATAAATTGCAATTACGGCATTGATCGGAGAGTTGTTAATTTTTGAATGGTTTATATACTTAAAAACGTTTTAAACGTTATTGAAGAATATAAAGAATGATGCCTCCAACATACTATAGGTAGCTGTTCCTATTAATGCGTCTTTAAGCCAACGTGCTTATTAATGAATTAATTATTAAATATTGTAACTTTAAATTTAGCTGCTTGTCAGAATCAATATTGGTTTTTCAATATATTTTTTTCTTATAGTATTATTTTTCTTATAGTATTTTTTTAATCTAAAAAAACGTTAATATTTTATAACGTTTTTAACAAAAAGGGAAATTTTTGTTCCTATATTAGAGTGCCCTTTCAATAGGTGATGGCCTTAATAATATATTCTCTATTTGTGAGTCTATTTCTATTTGATTCATTTTAACATAATAGTTACTAAAACAGATGATAGATGCAAGTTAATTGTTTCAATTAATATTACATACATCATTATTTTTATTATACTTACTATTTCAATGTACACTCATAATACAACGCTCTTAATTTTAATATAGACCACATTAATAGAGACAAGTTTAAAATTTTGCGAATATATTACTGCACTTACGTAAATTCCTCTATAAAATATTTGATATGAACCTTTCGATCTAAATTTACATCTAAATTTACAATATTATACTATACTTTAATAGGGTTGAAAAATAAAATATTATCTTTGATATAATATTAATTTCTATTAAATTAATAATATTAATTAATAATACATTAATTTCTATTAAATTAATAATTTAATTTAATAAAAAAATATCTTTATTGTGTTATTTTCTTTTATAGCTTGCTCAAAATATTTAAATACAAAGGCGTATTAATAGAGACAAACATAATGGTAGAATTTCACTTTTCTAGTTCTCATCTATGTAGTTGTTTTTGCAGACACACAAAAATGTCAATATTTTATGTAATTTTTTAGTAGATTTACAGTGAATTCACATATACATATATTAATTTAATAATGTACAAAAAATTCAAAAAGTTTTATTTTTGTCAGCAATTGGATTTATAGATGCTAAAAAATAAAAAATCTGCCCAATTAATATACTGAATGTGAATACATATCTACAAACAAAAAAAAACAAAAAGAGAACAATAAATATGCATAGATATCTCTATGAATATGCATAAATAACATTTGTTTTGCTATACATGTGCATTTCAGAAAAACATCGCTTTTTCGCGAACAGGCTCTGTGTATTGAAAAGTCCACCGTTTATTCTATAAAAAAATTTCTGTATTCTTTAATAAATATTGTAAGTTGCAATTATAAAAAATATCCTATTTATTTAACACGATGTGTTTAATGGAAATGATTATTATCAGCGCGTTTTAAGAAAATCAATTATAATTTCATTAAGGAAATATGTGAAGGATATGCGTTACATCAAGATATTTTTTTATTTTATTTCATTACATATCGAGTTTCCAGATATAATTCGAGGTGAGTGATGGTGTCGCGTATTGGAAAAGGAATTATTGTGAAAAGTCTTAATTTGTGACGCGAACGAAGCGTATAACTCTGCTTCATTTATCAATTTGATCATCGGTCATCCCGATATTGTGTGCTATTATCACAGACGCATTGTGTAACTAGAAATATAATTTTTCGATGCGAGACACTGCACGTTATCACAGACTGTTGATTACGAAGTTGCGACACGCGCGAT
>Ga0157364_1004793_pt1 | contig 13608 bp, 6 predicted proteins | sample AttsexASBM2_FD_111476 | JGI IMG/M metagenome (GOLD analysis project Ga0157364, IMG submission 111476) | Fungus gardens microbial communities from leaf cutter ant in Ribeirão Preto, State of São Paulo, Brazil - Atta sexdens ASBM2 | ecosystem: Host-associated > Fungi > Mycelium > Unclassified ... | reverse complement strand
TCATATTAAAATCTTATTTGTAAAAATTTCGTCTCCTTCCCCACCTCCTAGATTAAAATTATTTGTATTAAAGTAAATTATATGTAATTATTTTATAAATGCAATAAGCAGAAATAATATTGATGTAATACATCATTTTTATATTATATTTTGTGCAATAATTTTTAAAATAATTAATTCATATGTTCAAATCGCTTCGTCAAAATTTTATATAATTTGATTATAAAGAAATTCAAGATTAACGTTTCTATAAATTCTAAAAACTTTTGCATTTTTATAGCATCTAAGTATGTTTTATTTTTTACGATTATTAATTATAAAGTAAATAAATGTTTGAAAATAAATACACATTTTAATTATAATATATATTATTTTGTATTTTCAATATATAATATATAATATATAATATATATATATAATATATATTATATATTCAAGATACAAAAATGTTGCTTGTATATGATTTTTCATGTTTTGTAATAACAACTTATAATAAATGTTATGCTCTCAATCTCTCTGTCTGCAATAACCTTTAGAGTTACATTTCGGAAAGAGATTTTAAAAAATTTTTGTACGGCTTTGTCGGGCGTGCATGCTATTTAGTAGCATTTTTCAGGATGAGTTTCCCCAATCCTGTGGCGAGAGGCCCCAAGTGAAAGTTGAAAGGACGGTCCAGAAGGGTGGAAATGGCCTCGCGTGTGGTCAGCCTGGATCTCATCGCACGAGTTACGCATTTGTGAATAGCCTCTGGGATTTCTCTGTCCCGTGACTAAGCCTTCGGGATTAGCACGGGGTATGTGGCCGGCCTACAACTGTCCGCGAAACAAAGAACAGATAGATACCTCATTCCCGCGCGACAGAACGAAACTTGCAGCGATCAGGGAAAAAGTTTCGTCACGTGATATTTCATTCCTCCTATCTATGCATTATTTTCCGTATCATTTGCTTTTCGTCAGTATTATTCGACCGAGTAAGGAAAAAATTTTACTCTCAATAATAGTTGATAGATTTTTGCTCGTGAATTGCGAATATCTCCATTCGTGAGTGAGTTGTCGCAGAGAGACATACACGACACTGCTTTTCGTCAGGGTTTATTTAAAGATACACAAGCCTTATTATTAGAGATCTATATCAGCTGATAATTCGCGTCAGTAATTTCTAAATTTTTTTTCGAGAGTTTTTTAAGTTCTTTCTTGCGACACGAAAGTATGACCGATGCCAGACGGGCATGTCCAAACGACCAATTGTACGTACCATCTGTCGTGCGCTAGTTCTAACTTAATGGTGGGTATAGTGCTCGTCACGTATGATCGCGTTCATATTCCCGTTCAGCCTCGCGTGACCAAACAATTACAGGTTTCTAGTGCACTGCAGGTAGTCGAGAAGTACCAATCGGTTAATATGAGACCTTTCGGCAAGGCTCTCTTTATTTCAATCGTGAACGATAAATGTAACTAAAGGTTTCTATCTAATCGTTAGACAGTGTAATCATCTTTCAGTGGCTGAAAGTTATATCAAGTACTACTATGTTCCATTCACATGCTATAGCTTTAAACTTCCATAAGAGACATCCATTTAATAATAATTTGTTCCTAATCATTGAACTCATTATTTTCATAAAGCTTTCATAAGACATTTTATATTTCTTAATTTTTTTTATAACTATGTTACATCAGACCGTAATAAAAAGCTAATAATAATCGTATAAAGTAATAATAATAATAATAATAATAATAATAACACAATGCAATAAAATAGCAAAAAGAAATAAAAATAAATAACAATTTATGATTATAAATATAGATTTTTAGATTTTAATATAAATTTTTCTGCCGATTTATAAAGTTGGAAATACTATTTTATGCGAGATTTATATGCCAGACATCATTACAGGTATATTGTGATTGCGACAACATAGATAGGTTTATCACGCGTGTTAGAGGATTTGAAAAGAGACTTGGAAGGAATCTCTTAAGAGAAGGCCAGCTTTAGTTGACGGGGATTCTCCTGAAGTGAGCGCACTTTTATAAACTTTGTCGTGTACTAATCCTCCGCTCGGGCCTGATCCCTTAGCCAACTATGTCGGGGCTGGCCAATCGAGTGCCATGACGCTGAGAAACTTCATCAGGTCGTCATTTCGCGTTTCAGGAGAGAGAACCGGGAAGGATGGATGGAGAAAAGAAAAGTCGATCCCTACTTAGGTGTTCGCCTTTTTCTTAAGACGAGCGGCACATCCACCTACCTCCCCATAAATTGGATTACGATACGTGACGTCATTAGCGGCATGCTTTATTTGCAGACCACGACGTTCCTCGAGTTCCGAAGTTGAACGGCACATGCCGTCGGAATTGTTCGATGCCTCGCGTAATTTCTTGAAAAGAAGCTTGGATTAATTTTGTTTCGAAATCAGAGTTTCTCAGAGATTAAAGTCAAAGAATGCTCGATTATATCTTTCGAGTAAAAATGGACCTATAATAGTGAAAAACGCAAAAGTACAAAGGGCATCAATTTAATACGTCACGAATCTAAATTCGCAATAGAGGAAATCAGTGTTATTTTTACTTCTCTAGGAAGGATCGCTGAAGCTTCCTGGTTTTTAATTAGTGCCGGGTAAAAAAAGATTTACCGGATAACCGAGGGCGAGCGGTTGCCCTCATAGGATTAATAAATTAGCCGTAAGGTTTTAAAACGACTACGTCGGTGGCTAAATTCGGGATTGAAAAGAAAAAACGAGAGAAGCGAGAGAGAGAGAGAGAGAGAGAGAGAGAACGAGCGAAGGGGTAGATAATGGTTCCGGTCAACAAAATGAATACCGGCACGCGCTGTTCTTTCCGGATGTCTGAATAGACTTGTAACGAGTCGGTCAGACCTGCTTTCGTTCCTACCTTTCTCCTATCTTCTCTCGTTCTTTCTCACCATCTCCTCTCTCTTTGTCATCCCTTAGATCTTATCCTCTTCTTCCCTTTATCGCAGGTCCCTCTCTTTTCATTTCTTTCACCCTACACGGTGCTGTAATGGAGCAACGAGAATCGGAGGGAAGAGAGAAAAAAGCGGGATCACAAGGGGTGAGAACGAGGACGCCGGTCACCGAGGGTAAGCCCGTGGTCGCGTTGTAATTGTGTTATTTTGTAGCCATTTCACGTGAGGGTCGACGGAAGGGGTAGACGTGTATATAAACACCGGGATTGTTTTATTCGTCCAGCTTGCGCGACACGCGCCGAGACTTTCGTTTGGCGTCACGAAAAATCATCGCAGTCGTCAAGATAATCGGGGAGAATTGAGCGCCCGCTGGTCGCTAATTATTAATTCGCCGTCAAAAGTCGTTAATCAGCGTAATTGAGTATTCACGTGTAATGGATGAATATTCACGCAAGCCCTAGAACGGAAGTGCACGTTGATAATAAATAATGCCTACGTTTCATACTCTAGATTATAAATTGGATTTACTTATACGTTTGCTTGAAATTTTCGTATTTTCAGTTTACTTTAGCTTCGTCGGTGATCAATTATTGCTTTGCCAGATAAAAAGGGATGCGAAAAGATATAATTAACACAATTAAAGTTTATAATATTTTACTGTAAACACACAGTATAAGAACAGCTTGAATATTCGATGCATTAATATTTAAGAATATATCTTACCACTGTTATTTATATAGTTAATTGCATGATACAACTTCTTCATATTTTTAAAGAATGAAAAAAAATAGATGAATCGCATATTGTCCATGTTGAGATGTCCTTGCGAATGCAAGGTACTTAATAATGCACGCAATTATATAACGCTGCTTTTACAATATTATCTTGTAATAAGCATAACAACAAGTTCTTGACAAAATAATCCAATGTGTTTTGAAACTTCAATTAACGACAAAAGTAAATACTCATTTCATAGTATGCGGTATGAGTGTTAGCGACAATAGTTATGTGGTATACTATAATGTAAATTTAATCGCACGAGATTGTAAGTGGTTTTATATAGAAATCTCCCTTAGAGAGGAGAGAGAGAGAGAGAGGGAGAGGGAGAGAGAGAGAGAGAAAGAGAAGAGAGGAGAGAGAGTCGATACAAAATTGCACGATCGTACGGAATACCCGGGATACCTGATGCGTGTAATAGTCCTCCGGCACTTTCCCGCGCTAAATCGCATGCCGGATACAGTGGATAAGGAAAAGATCGGAGGTTCTAAAAAAAGAGAACAGCACGAGGAACAATCACAAAGTAGGTATTTACACACGGAGGCGCGCGGCGCCCTTAAAGGGAGGGTAGAGCCCTCGCGCGCGAGTAAAGGTCCTTTTTATGCGTGCGGTCGCAAAGGCAGCGTAAAATTGAGTTACAGGGCAGTTTATTTTTTTATTAGCCGACTCGACCTCATCGCGCGCGCGCGGCCGATCTTTCTCGACGCGGAAAGGGTAGTTTTTGCGGCCGACGGATTTCCCGATAGCGGTTTTATGGCGTGTCAACACGCCCTTACACGCGCCTGCATGTGAGCGTGCGGCAAATAAAAAAAAACAGCGCACGCGATCGTCACGCTAAATCGAAGAGATCAAGAGCAACTCTTAGCAAGAGAGAAAGGAGAAAATGTAGAGCGAAAAAAAAAGAAGGGAGATAGATTTTCGATTAAAACCCTAACCGACTGATATGGCTGTATTGTCGTCATGCTGATAAGTGCGCGCTTAATCGAGCCTATTTATCGCGTCGCGTAATTTTATTTGAGATTTTTACAACGAACAAACTTTATACTATTTTAGTTTCTCAATATATATATTCGATATATAAACCTATATAAACATTATAATCAGTTGAGACTTTGAAGATCATTTGTATTTTTTATTTTTGAACATTATCACGTTTATTTAACCGATTAATTCTTCATCCGTTCGTTGCGTGAAAGACGTGAAATCAAACGCGAGAGATTGAATTCTTGAAAGCGATCATCTTCGCAGCCACCGGTCGGAGAAAACGTTAAGGGGATAATGAGGACAGGCAGCAAGGCACAGGGTGGTAATAAGGTGGCTTGGAGCGGCTGGGATGCTAGTCACGTTTCCAGCCGCTGACAGCTGCGGCTTATACGTATGACGTGGTATCAACCCCAAATTTCCCCGACTAGACACGTCGTGTCTTCGCTGCCCTAAGACCCTGGAATGCACTCGAGCCTCCACCTGTCACACTATGGCGAATGTACAGTATGACGCGCGAGGTTTGACTCTTTGAGTCTTCTCGGAAGAAAGATCGCGCGACTCACCATCCTTCTCTGTATACGTTTAATCACCGAATCAAATCAATTTTATCGATCATTTATTCACGATTAAAGGCATTTAAATGAGATTAAAGTACTATTACTTTCGATAGTACTCTCTCTCTTTCTTTCTCTCCCTTTCTCTTTCTCTTTCTCTCTGTGTTAATTTAAAATATATTTCCTTAAAATCAGAACATTTTAGATAATAAAAAAATGAATAAAAGAGTAATGATGAGAGCATATATGGAATGGCTGTATCATAGGACACAGAATAATTTTGCTCGAAGAGACCTTGATTTCAGCATTTGAGTCATCACCCCTCGCTTCGTAATTATTGATTTTCCGTGCTGCCCTAACTCCCCTAACTTCGTAAAGAGCAAGACAGAGAAAGCGAGAGAGAAAGACAGAGACAAAGAGAGAAAGGGAGAAGAACAGCGTAACCAAGAGAGTCGAAAATGCCTTTTGTCCCCTTTCGTAACGTATAACACACGAGCGGTAACCCTACCACGACTTACGATTACTATCTCCATCTATAATTTAAAGAGTTCCAATTTTTATGCGCACATTTGTATTCCGCATAAATTTCAAAACACCATTAATCTTTTCATATCTTTTTAAAGTACAGTACATCTTAATTTTGAAACTGCGTTATTTATATTTATTTTCCCCTATATACGTAATGTATATATTTTCTTTATAAGATCACTGGCGCACATCAATATAAAATAGTAAAATGCAAGGAAAAATGTATCGTCATAGCGAGATCTTCCACGTATAATTTAGTAAAAAATTATCTACATTAGAATCAACCATCTTTCGTTTTGAAGAAATAATATAGTATTTAGAAAGCCGAAAATTAAGTAAATATAAAATTAAGTAAATATAAAACATTCACTTATTCAAATTTATATATGAACATTATGCATCGCTTGATCAAAGATAAAACTTTTTCTCTTATTTGATTAATTTTTATCGATTTAGTTTTTTATTTATTGAGTAGTTATAATAGACGATATTAATATCAATTTAAATACCAATATTTTTCAGAACATATAAATATCATTTTATCCGACTGAAAAAATAATTTCAGCATCACTAACAATATTAGTTTCTATAATATTTTCTCCCCCTTATATATTTATTTTTATTTCTTAATCAAATTTTTATTTTTCGAATTTATAATTCGAAAAAATGCCTACAAGTAATTTCATCATGATAATTGACTGGAGTAATAATTTCATTAATATCAATTTAGGAACATGTATCATAACGCGACAGATAAGAAATTCTCACCTCTGCCGAGACTGGACGGAGACATAGACATTCCCGGCCTGCTACTATCGAAGGTGCCGGGTCTCTCTGGCATTTTCATGACATTGTCCTGTTGGCCATTCGTCGAAGGTACATCAACAGCGACTGTTGGACTAGACGTAGTAGTGGTCGTGGACACGGCTGTAATGGTTATGCTGGTGATGCTGTTTGCATTAGGATTCCCGACAGGATTCGTAGTACTGTTGCTATCATTAGCGCCGTTGTTCCCGTTGGTAGTTTTATTACCGACCACCCCATTGCCATTCGCATTCGCGGTGTTGACATTACTCGCACTGCCGTTGTTCGCGGTGCAGCTGCTAACAGCGGCAACACTCACCACTCCTTCCCTCGCGATATCCTGAATCGCACTGGCTGCTCTGGAGCCCAATCCCGCGGGCTGAAGGATTGTATATTGTTTCGAAGAATCGGGACTCGTGACGGAAGGTGGACCACTAGTAGGACTTTTGCTGGGAGATACAGAATTGGTAGCTACATCATGGGTTGTCACATGATGATTTTCCTCCTTCGAAGATTTCAGTTGTAAGAGTGATACTGTAGATGAATGCTTGTCATCGGCTGTTGGCGAGATACCGGATACAGGATGCGGTGTTGGCATCGTCGGGCCAGGCGTCGGATATCCCACGAATGTGGCAGCAGCTGGATATGGACCAATTGGTGGAATCGTTGAAGATGCTACTGGGACCGACGAAGAGCTACGACACGATGCTTTTGAGTGGTCCGTATTAGGCGGTCTAAAAGCAGATGTTGCTGAAAACGGAGAATTCGGTGTCGATGAGGATGATGAAGTTCCCGTAGATGAAATCTTCATGTTGGTATCGTTATATTGTCTTTGATAATTCGTGTAAAGCTGTTGATGCTGCTGTTGTCTGCTAATATTTTGGGGTGATTGACCGTTTTTGCATATCCGATCCCGTTCTCGGTCATTCGATCTGTCCCGATCGCTCTCGTCCTTGTCAGCGGCCGGATCTGACATGTCAATTTCTAGTTCGTTGGATGAATCATCGACTAATTCGTTGAAGTCCGGTGGATCGTATCTAGAATATTTGTCCGATTGTCTTCCCTGAGGGTCAATATGTGCACTCACCACATTCCTCTCGTTCCTTTCTTTGCTTGACAATGAGCGAACGGAAATTGGTCTAATTTTCGGCGGTTCGTTTTGATTAACGTTGTTGACTTGAGATTGAATGTTGGCGCATTCATTTTCTATCTTCAGCAGATTGTCTAAATCTTTCTTAATTTTAGTTGGATGCTGTTGTTTCGAATCCTGCTGCTTATTCTGCTGTTGCAACTTACCCGATCGATCCTGTTGCCCGCGAAGAGTTATAACATCCTTCAACGAACAACCAGTGTCATTACTCGTAGTCGAAGACGTTGATATTGATGAGGGCGATAATTTAGGGTTTTCTTTCTTTTCCTCGAAAAGATTTTCGAAGTTAGACTCATATCTATCCTCGTCTGAATTGCCTCTTTGATATAAAGATCCTCTAGGTCCCGGCCAGCTGCCTGATAGACTTTTCAAAGCGGCTTCCGTTTCTCTTATGAGAGTTTCATCGTCTTCGGGTTCTTCGCTGTGCTTACTCGATTTCCTGGCAGGACTACCCGAGTTACCCGTTGTAAATGCGCGCTTCTTCTGGGGCAAGGGTATATTTTTGTTAGGATCAACAACATCGATCGTCTTTCGTATGTCATCGTCACGAACGCTTTTCCTCCTCCGCTTCGTCGCGGCGTCAGTCATCTCCATCTCTTGCGACGTGCTCGTCTGCAAGCTCTTCTTGCCGATCAACAATTGCTGCTGCGACTGTTGCGATGGCTGCTGCGTTTGTTTAGGATTCTGCGCGACCGACTCTGCTTCCAGTTTCCGCTTTTTGAGATGAGCCATCGCATTCTGTCCGCCCGGCACGTTGGTCAGTTCCACCCTGGAACACAAAAATTCCAGAGGATCAGCAAGTCTGCTCTGCCATGCGGACACAAGAGACGCAAGGATGCGTTCAGTACACGAGTGCAAAATCGTCGATTTCGAGGCCGGCGCAATCTAACAAGAAAGATAATCCATCTCGCTCAGGATCTAGGCTCTTTCATTAGGGAAGGATCCTCAGCGCCTGCCACAGGTCACTTTTCTTTCTCCCTTCATCATCTACTAAACAGCGCGTTCAAAGTCTAAGGGACTGTCTTTCAAGAGAGTTCACCTGACATCTGCCAAAGACTATCGAGTGCGTAGTCACGAGTTCGAAGAATATCAGTCTATGCAGCTGAGATGCATCCGTATTTCTCCCTTTCTCTTTCTCTTTTTCTTTTTCTTTGTTCTGGTGAACGATCACTCGATTCTTTTCATATTTATCTTTTTCTAGCGGGGCACACTCTATCTTGCTTCGTTCTTGCGGCGGACTCGAGATATTTAGACAAGCACTGCGTGACACGCACGCGCGCACGCACACAATGAGGACACGCGCGCTCGACAAACCGCCAATATTATAGATATATAGGTAACTATATATATATATGTATATATGTATATATATATATATATATATATATATATTTATTGTATACATACATATATATATATACTTAACACAAGTCCGGCTTGTGTACGCGATGAGCCCTTTCAGACGGGGTGCTCGCGAGCTACTGTGCTATGTTTAAGTTCGTTCGGGGGTGGCGATCTTCCGTCGTTGGCAGAGGGGATGAAGACTTGCGCGGGCAGTCGACGGCTTCTGCTTCGTCGCGAAAGGTGGGGGCGGGTTCTGCGCACTGTCCACCCCCTTGAGCTCGGCTGGAGCACGATTCCCAGCCCTTCTGCACATCCCCCTCACTCACCTCAACCCCCGCCTCGGTTATCGGGGAGAAGGGGATACGCGGTTTCTGGGTGCACACCTAGAGGATTCTCTCTCTTTCCCAGTGTGTTGAGGTACGTGTTTCATACACCTCTCCCGCTTATATCCACTCGCGTTTACATGTGCACACACACACACACACACACACACGCACGCACACACACACACACACACACACACACACACACACACACACACATACATATATATATATATATATATATATATATATATATTACTACTCTCTTCCCCACCGTCCTTTGGGCTGACGCGTCGCGGTATGTACGTGCTACCTGGTTCTCTTTGCCATCTTAAGAGTCCAAGCGACAATGGTCCCGACCTCGCGGATCTACTCACTTCACAACTCGCGAGTTCATAGCTGAATTTTCAAAGAAAAAGTGAAATTTTTGCCGGTTTAAATAGAAATAACTTTGCTTACAGCAGATTTGTATTTTTCTCTGTATAGAATTCCTGATAAGCAATAAGTGTGAAATGAAACTTCAAATAGACTTCGAAAGTCATTACGAATTCGATATTGTGATGAAATACAGTGTACATAATTTCAATATATAAATATATAAATAATTATTAACATACGTACATTAAATCTTTCACAAAACTCCTCGAAAATAAAACATTTATAGTAACTTCGATAGTAAAAATTCTCAGCTGTAAATTATATAACTAATAATATACATTATTAATATTGCTCATCTTGTTGTAATTAAATACAGCCTGAATTCAATATCTAAAAAATATGTTCGCAATATATCTTAACAATTACGAATTATATTTCAAACTAGTAAATTACCAATCTTTCTGATTACTTGTAAGACTTTAGGCCTTTAACTGCACAACGTTCGCCCTTTGGTACGCTCGTAAGGTTTACAGATAGGAGGAACCTACAACTGGAATTAGATAAACCCGAGCTCCTGGAGGTAGCGGAGGCAGAAGAAGAGCAGGATCAACGTCAGCGCTTAGCGGAGCTCCCTAGGATCCCAAGGAATGAGAGAGCTTCCCTTAAACCTTAAACCCTCCTCAGACCACGTAGCTGGGAGTTTAGAGCGACGAACTCTTGCTATGGACCGCGGTAGGAGGACGGCGGGAGTGCCCTCGTCCAAAATCAGAAGTTAAATCGCACCGACGGCTTAAGACATTATCACTTTTCTTTGCGGGCCAATGCTCTTTTGAAACTGGCCTTCGATAGTGCAACTGAGTAAGGACAAGTCGGACAAGAGAAGAAAGGAAGACGCGACACAAGAAAAAGCTAAAATCCTTTTGAGTTAGGGATTGATACCCTGGTTCACCCACCAATTATATGTCCATTACGGTTTGTGAGGAATAATTAGAAAGCCTAATCCTATGGGTGAGCATACAGCTTGATAGATGTGGCTTAAATTTTTGCAAATCGACATCGTCGATACCGTCGAAATCTTCATCAGAGAGTTGTTACAAATATCTTTAATATATCTCGAGATATTAAGTATTCTTTAATTTTTGCATATTATATATGTATGCATTCCCCTGTTTGCGCTATGAGAAATTCTTATTACATCACCATGTTTTAAATCCAAACTTCCAAAACTTTATTACGTCACGAAGTAAGAAATTACATTAAGGATAAAATTATTATATCAACAACGTATATTTTTTCGTTATATCCACAAAAATTTAATTTTATTTATACAAATTAAATAAAAAGCTAAAAGAAAATTTTTGCAATAAATGTAATTGGTCTTTAAATACGTTAATTTATACTGATTGTAATTAAGAGTCACACATAGACATAATAGTAGACAGTTTCTAATATCTTTAAGCATAGCTGAATCTCTCAATAATTTGTATTGTTCAATACATTCGAGCAAGATTTATTAGAGTTTTTAAGGTAGATGCAAGTAATTAAAAAAATATGTACTCGTTAATTAATTAATAATTTATAACTGTGGTGCGGTCATAAGAAGATGGTTAAACAGAACATGACGATGCGAGGCGGACGATGGTGCCTCCATTGCAAGGATTAGGGTATTAGGCGACATCACGTCACTAAAGTCTAAAGGAAGCTCCTTGGAACTGTGCTCAGAGAGATAGCCCAAACTTGTGTTCTCTATCTTCCTGGCGGTTCTTCGGATTCTGTCTCTCATCTTCTCTTTCTCTCTCTCGCTTTCTTCCTCTGACTCTTCCCTTTCTTCTCAATGTCTCACTGTCTTCTGTCGTTGTCTTATTCTATCCTTCTCAATCTTACTTATTCCATTATATAGATACATATACGTACAAATCTCTTTCTTTTCTCTCTCTCTCTCTCTCTCTCTCTCTCTCTCTCTCTTTCTCTCATCCTCAATTCGCTTCTTCTTTTTCTTCATTTGATCTTTTTTAACTTTCTACTCAATATTCTTCATCATGATATTTTTTTTAAATCCAAACCGACGAATTGCAATCCTTTAGTTGTTATATTGAAGATATAATGAATCAGATTGGTAACACTCCTAAGATATTGATAATACTTTAGTCACAAAGTATTGTAACATCTTTCAATATCAATCTACCAGATTAATGATGTAATCGAAAAAGTAAATTGTGAAAAAAAATTTACGGGCAATAAACGAGACTTGACAAAAATGACGACAATCTGAACATTCATTTCGTAAATATATTGATATGTAGCAGGTTTCTTTGCAATTGCGAAAATCGCGCGTTAGTAACTTCACCCCGAAGCTTCTCGAGGGTGTTCCTGAGAAAAGGCAGTCATACGTCTTTTTCTCGCTAACGTGCGAGGGTGGGCGAGATCGGCGCTAGGCGAGCGCCGGATAATTTAGGGGTCTCTCACGCGTGGATAATGGGGAACTTGGCTAATGCACCCCACTTGGCACCACGTGGATTCGCATGAATTTTGCGATTCGACCTTTGTGCCTCCCTCGTTCGCTGCCGCTAACGACTCGCGCATGAAAACGGCAATGAGTACAGAGTTGTTATAACTGAAGAAAGTTACATAACTTATCGTGGCTTATTAATTGATTTCAAGATGTTAAAATATTATATTAACAAGAATCATTCAAGTTTATTTAAAAGTCAATATTTTAATGACTACCGCTATCCTACTTTATCCTCGCGACGTTAAATAAAATGATAAGTTTAGATACATATTTTACAATTAACGTACTTTTTGTTAATGACGCGAGTAGTGTCCCTCTTGAGTCGCGTCATCTCTATAAATCTCATCTGAAACGGCATCGGAATTGGCTTTATTTCTTAACTGCTTCGAAATGCCATTATTATTCGCTTTCTATAGCCCACCGAGAAAAAGAGGAAGCGGGAATAAGTGAGAGAGACTGAGAAGATTTTAAAGTGAATTCAGATCGTTGATATAGTAAGAGAAGAATGCTGTGACTGAGACAGCTGAGCTGTTTGGTTGGACATCATTTTGCCGTTCAGCTCAAGGGAATACTCCATCGTATAACTACTAACTGTCCGTCCATTCGTCGAGCTTTCTCCTTCTACTTTTCTATTTTTTCTTCGTCCCATGAGCATACCCTCGCTTACTGGCTGACGTCTTAAACCAATTTCAGTCGAATTCTGATCAAATATTTAGCACTAACCGGGCCAACGCTTTAAGTGGCCCTTCGTTGGACTTTACTTTCTTCCAATAAATCCTTCATGTCCTTTCTAAAATTTCAGCAAATCAACAAATTTCGAATACAACTTTTCAAGAAAAAAACTCATATTTAAGTCTCGGTAAATAAAACTTTTGATAAAATATTTAAGATTGCTTTTAAAATGTTTTATTTGTAAACAATGAGATTTAAAATTGTTTTATGTTGAGAGATGCAATTATTACAAATTTATTATTACAAAAATTTATTGTAGGTAAATTCTAGAGAGAGAGGTGTATAAAAACTAACAAAATAAGGCTGCGTGGTTGAAATTTTTGATAATTCTTATTCGTACATACAAATGTATTTTGGAAACATTAAGTATCGCCGATCGAGGCGTTGATTAACGACCGAGGTGCAGATCAGCGATTCTAGCTTGAAGTCGAGGTCGCTTTTTTGTCCCTTTCGCCACACGGCAATACGTCACGCGTCCCGGTTTCGGGGTGTAATTAAAGAGAGCGCAGAACAGCATGACGCCTCGGGCCTGTCTGGGGGGAGGGGGGGGGAGTGTAAGAAGCGGGGCGAGACGACCGGGGCCGAGGGTACGCGCGGGATATA
>Ga0157364_1004792_pt1 | contig 13609 bp, 12 predicted proteins | sample AttsexASBM2_FD_111476 | JGI IMG/M metagenome (GOLD analysis project Ga0157364, IMG submission 111476) | Fungus gardens microbial communities from leaf cutter ant in Ribeirão Preto, State of São Paulo, Brazil - Atta sexdens ASBM2 | ecosystem: Host-associated > Fungi > Mycelium > Unclassified ... | reverse complement strand
TGCTGCAGCCAGCGCTGCTCCAGTCTTTCCCGTACCTCATCCTTCAGCTCCAGCGTCACCGTCGCCTCGGTGCTGACATTATCCTGCAGCGCCGCGATCAGGCTCTGTAGCTGATGGTCATCTTTCATCAGCTCGCGCATTTTAGTGGCGTTGCTGGCGTTAAGCGTGCCGTCGAGCAGGTGGGAAAGCTGGTGCCATAGCCCGTTGCTGTCCACTTTGCTCAGGTTGGCATAGGTAGTCTGATATTCGCCGCCCTGCAGCAGTTTTTGCCCGCGCTCCGCCGCGCTTTGCTGGCGCAGATGCTTATCCAGATCGCGCAGCGCGGCCTGCTGTTCGTTGTTTTTTTCACGCATCTCGCGCGGGGTAAAATGGGCATCCAGCTTGTCCAGCTTCTGGCGCGGCGTCAGCGGCGTCTGATCTTCTTTATCTTTCAGCGAATCGATAAGGGCCGCCGTGGCCGGATCGGTAAATTTTTTGCCCAGCGTTTCCGAAAGTTTATCGATATGCGTCGACGCCAGCGGGCGAGCCGTTTTGGTTTCCATCGTCAGACTCTGCTTTGTGCGGTTATCCACCGCCAGCTGTACGCTGGCCGCCGGCCCGGCAAACAGCGGTAGTCGCCCCTCTTCGCCTTTCAGCAATACGCCGACAGGCAGCGCGAAGTTAACGCCCACGCTGGCTTTGTTCAGTCCGCGCAGGCGATTGTTACTGCGGCTTTCGGTGCTGCTGTCCTCTTTATTGCTCTTGCCTCTTTCGCGCGTGCCGGAAAGCATATTGACCCCGGCATAAGCGCCGCCGCCTACGCGGAAACTCGCAGGCGTCTCTTTCTCATGCTTGTTGGTGAGAGGCACGCCTGCCGACGCCAGCGCGGCGGCATTGGCGTCCAGGCTGACGTTCAGCACCTCGCCATGTTTAATGCTGTGGTTGATGCCGCGGTTGAGCAGCGTCAGCGGATCGAGCGTGCCCTGAGTCAGGCCCTCGATAAAAGCGGGCAGCTCCGCTTCGGTAATATCGAAGCTGACGCTGTTTTGTTTTTTCACATCCAGCGGCGTGGCGGAAAATACGCCGCCCAGACGTACGGCAGGCGCCAGATTGCGCTGATTGTCGACGGCGACATCGTGCGCCGGATCTTTCATATAGCCGGTAAGCAGGTTGTAACCTACGCCGGTAAATGCGGTTAGCGAGCCGCCGCCATCGCGGCCAAAGCTGACGGTCACGCCGCCTTCGCCGCGCGTCAGGCTCATGCTATAGCCGCGATCCAGACTGCCTCTGCCGCCGACGCCCGCGATAACCTGCGAGCCGGGCAGCGCGCTGATGGTGGTGGTAGCGCCGTAGGCCCGGCTGAACGACAGGCTTTCGCCTTTTTCCATATCCAGTACCGTGTTCTCCAGATGGCGGGCGAGCAGCTGCTGATCTTCCGCCTGCATCACGGTGCGGGTAGTGACGTTCATGGCGTGATCCGCCTTGGTAAAGGCTTTAGTCATCGACTTGATCGCGTCATAGTTGGCTTCCAGCTTGTCGTTGCCGGTGAACCCCTGGCCGGTGACCTGCTTAAGCGGATTGCTTTCCCACTCCACGTCCCGCAGCTCCCGGAACTCGCGGCCCAGCGCCTGCAGCGCCTGCTCGCGCTTCTCTTCCGGCAACGCCAGCGCGCGGGTAAGGCGCTCCGTTAAGTCATGCATTTTAACGTTGGTCAGGCCGTCCAGAATCAGGCGTGATTTCGTCAGTCCCATTACATCGTGCTTGTCGCGGTTCATCCCTGCCGGGATCGCTTCCGCAGGCTTCTGGTGGGCCAGCTTTACGCCCGCGTCGCGCATTGCCGTTAAAGAAAGCTGCGCGTTATTGCCTTTGCCGCTGGGATGCAGGGACCAGAGCTGGTGCAGCTTATTCAGCAGATCGTCGTGGTGCGTGCTGGCCGGATTAAGGCTGCCGGTCAGCTTATCAAGCTGTCTGCCCGCGCTGCCCTGGGCGCCGTAGTGCTGCTGTAGCAGGCCAGCCTGATGCGCGGCGCTCTCCGCCAGCAGCTTGTTGAATTGCTGCATCTCGCCAAACCAGGCGGGCAGATCTTCACGCTTCGCCAACGCCTGCAGCTTCAGGCTGAGCGGCTCCTGCGGCAGCGGCGTCGGCAGATTTCTGAGGTGCTGGGTCAGCTCTGCCATCTGCTGCGTCTGCTGCTGGTAGATCGCCGTCAGTCCCTGTCGCCCGCTGTGGCCATGCTGCACAAGGTTGCCCATATTTTTCAGCGGGCGCGGCGTTGCCAGCGTCGGGCGAAACACAAAAGTGCTGAGCCGGGTTCGGAAAGGCGTATGCACTTTATGGCCGTCATGGCCGGACTGGCCGAAGGTGTTGATCTCGCGTTTGTAGGTGATACCGGTTTTGCCCAGCTTGCCGTCGCGCGTGGCGGAACTCAGCCGCTCATAGTTCCTGTCCGCGTGATTTTCCACGTCGCGGATGCCTGCGGAAACGTCCGCTGAAACCGGATGCCAGCCGTGTTCGTTTCGGGCCAGCACCTGATTATTATCCATCGCCATCAGCAGCCCGCCTTTCTGATTGGCGTAAAATTTCACGGGCAGCGCTCCGGCAGGCTCACCGCTGTCGTCAGCACCTGGTTTAGGCAGCTGTTCCGCTTTCATGCCGTCGACTTTGCCCTGCTGCCAGCTCTCCGCCGGCAGGCTGAAGACTTTACCCTTGTCGCTCAGAATAAAGAGCCGGTTTTCCGGGCCGAGCACCATATCCGTCGCCAGATGATCGACCTGCGCACCAGCCGCCATGCTCAGCGCCGCGCCGGACTTATTCATCGCCTGGCTCAACGCCTCGCGCGGAAGCGTCCGGGGAAGCTGCCTGTCGCGACGGCTCTCCGTGTGCACATGATGAAAATGGATATCGCCCTTCTCTTCCAGCGTGACGAAGCGGCCATCATCCAGCGCGCTGGCCGCGACGGTTTTCTGGTTTTTATCGAGCCCCGGCATCGCCGGATCTTCGCTGACGCTTTTTTTGACCTGATGCAGCGCAAACACGTTCTGCTGAAAGTTAATCTTGTTGCTGGAGACGTTGACCTTCAGCCTTTTGAGTTCGTTATCCTTCAATACCCATGCCTGGCCGTCCTGCCCGGTACGCAGCTGGTCGGCCTTGACTTCCGTCGCCTCCCAACCGTTAGTCAGTTCATTAAAGAAATGCACCTTGCCGTCATGCAGCGCCAGCTTGCCGTTAGCGCCGACCGCGACAATATCGGTACGCGTCGGCGCGGGCTGCGGCAGCCCTTTTTGGAAGTCCATCACCAGGCTGTCGCTGAGGTTCCAGCTGGACGACACCGGCGGCCTGGCCGGATCGGGATTCAGCGCGATAGCGTGCTGCCTGTCCATCCCGTCTTTGACTACCGCATGTAGCTGGCCGTTTTCGCCGCAGAGCAGGCTTTGTACATGAAAGCGATCGCCAATGACCTCCGCGATCTGCTGATGCATCCTGTCGCGCAGGTTCAGCTTCTGCGCGTCGCCGAAATTAAGCTCGTCGCCGTCGCCGGGCCGATCCGCCACCAGCAGATGTCCCTTGTGGTCAACGGCGATAACCAGGCTGTCAGTTTGCGCCACCGACGCCAGCGTGGTTTTGGCGGGTATCAGCTGTAGCGTGCGCTGTTGCGTTTCCGGGCTGTCGAGGCGCGGCAGCAGCTTAACGCTTTGCTGTTTGTTCTCTTCATTAGCGAGCAGCACGATCGCCTGACCGTCAGCCGCCACGGAGGCGCCGCTGATTTTATCCGCGAAGCGCACGCTCTGGGTTTGCGTCTGCAGATGGTGCAAGTGGCGATCGTCATGGATCAGATAGAGCGAATCGTCAGCCTGCCGCGACAGCTTCGACAGATCTTTATCGTCGTTAAAAGGGTCGACCCGCTGCCAGCCCTGCTCGTGGGAAGCCAGTTGATAGAGTTTTTTGTCGCTAAGGCGAAACGCCCTGTCGCCCTCAGGCGTAGCCAGACGATGCACGTCCGTCAGTTGGCCAAGCACGGCGGCATCCGGCAGTTTTACCTCGGCTGTGCGTGCCGTTGGCGTATTGTTGCGGCTGATTTGCACGCTGGCGCCATCGTCGTTGAGGGTTAAAGCGTGATCGACAACGTTCGCCGCTTTGCGCCGGGGAAAAGCGGCGCCCGGCGTCTCTTCTCTGGCCCAGGTCGGCTTGCTGTGGGCGACGCCGACCAGCGCGTCCCGTGACGAGTGCAGCGACAGCAATTTTCCGTCGTCGCTCAGCAGAGTATGCTGACGGTGGTTTTTAGTGGCCGCTACGCTCTGGTAGCGCATTTCAGGATGGCCGACAGTCTGCCGGAGCAGCGCGCGTTGGGCGTCGCGTCCTGCCGGCGCGGCGATAGCGACGTTACGCTGTTCGGTCAGCCGCACGCCCAGCGAGGCTTTTTCCTGAGTCTGATGCGCGTGCTGTTCGGCCAGCGTCGCGCCGATCTCCTGCGCCAGCGAACCTTCCGCCGTGGAGGGAATCGGCACGTCCAGGCGCTGTAGCTGAAAACTTGCTGGCCCGGCCGCGCGCGGCGGATTTTTCCTGAACAGCGGCAGATGACTGAAGCCGTGAAAGCGCCCTCGTCCCGTGGCTCGTCCGGCGCTGCCCTGCTGAACGTTCGCCGGTATTGCCGCGCTGTTGCCAGCGGCGCTTTGCAAAGTGCCGCCGCCGCGCTGGCTGGGTTGCGCATGTTGCTGTTGCGGCGCGTTCTGGCCGGTTTGTCGTGAAGTCGAGCGCTGCGCGCTGTTTGTCGCTGAGGCGAAAGCTGTTCTGATCCCCGTTAACACGTTGTTTCTCCTGAAGCAAAAGAGCAAAACTTTGGCTTAAGTGGCGGAACAAGCGGCGGGGTTCCCACTGTCATAGATTGTTCTTATTTGTTACGGCAGCAGGCTAAGCGATGGCCGGTAACAGGCCATCTCTTTGAAAAAAGAAATGTAGTGAAGGAGATAGTCGGAAAGGATAAAAAAAGAGAGGCGTTGCGCCTCTCTTGCAGAGTGAAGAATTAATGCTTCAGCGTTTCGCGTACTTTTTTCACATCGTCCGCTTTCACCGCCGCCGCTTTGTTGCTCCAGCCCTGACGGATAAAGGTAGCCAGCTGCGCCACCTCCTCATCGCTCAGACGGGAAGCGAAGCCCGGCATCGCCAGCGTGGAAGGCGCTTTCGCCGTTGACGGCTGCTGCGCGCCGGCCAGGATGGTATGGATCAGCCCGCCCGGATCGCCCGCGTTAACGATAGTGGCCTGATCCAGCTGCGGGAAGACGCCAGGCGCGCCTTTGCCGGTGACAAAGTGACAGGCGCTGCAGTTGTCCAGATAGAGACGCTCGCCGGTGGTCAGGTTTTTCGCCGCCGTCAGCTTAGCTTCCGTGGCGCTGGCCGCTTTGTCATCGCCGGCCGGCAGAGAAGGATTGCCGCCCAGGAACTTCAGATAGGCCGTAATCGCTTTTAGATCCGCGTCGCTCATATAGGAAGTGCTGTGTTCAACCACGGAGGTCATTTCACCGCCCACAGCGGCTTTATCGTTGCGGCCCGTTGCCAGGTAATCAACGGTTTCCTGCTCTGTCCAGTGCGCTAATCCACGCAGCGAAGGCACTTCCCAACCGTTGAGATTGCCGCCGGAAAGGAACTCTTTGTCGCCGCTGTCCAGCGCTTTTTCATTCATCCCCAGACCGCGAGGCGTATGGCAGCTGCCGCAGTGGCCGAGGCTTTCCACGATATAGGCGCCGCGATTCACTTCCGCCGAAGCGCCGCCGATTGGCCGGAAAGGCTTATCGGAGGTAAAGGCCCAGTTCCAGAAGCGCATTCCCCAGCGCTGGCTGAACGGGAAGCTCAGATCCGTTTCCGGCGGCTGTTCCGCGCTCGGCTTCACGCCCTGCATAAAGTATGCGTAGAGCGCGTGCATATCTTCGTCGCTGATTTTGGCGTAGTCCGGATAAGGCATTGCCGGATAGAGCCGCTTGCCGTCCGGCAGCACGCCTTTGCGCACCGCGTCAGAGAACTGCTGCTCGCTGTAGTTGCCGATGCCGTGCTCTTTATCCGGCGTGATATTGGTTGAATAAATGGTGCCGAGGTTCGACTCGATCGCCAGGCCACCGGAGAACTCCGGTTTGCCCGGCAGCGAGTGGCAGGCGCTACAGTCACCCAGACGCGAAAGATATTCGCCCTGCTTAATCAGTTCGCCATTGTCTGCCGGAGCCGCCAGCGCGGAGCCTGCGCTGAGCAGCACGGCATTGGCGAGTAAAAAATGTTTTATTTTCATCGTCGCTTACGCCTGTACCATTGGGCCTGGGTTTTTCAGGTAGATCTCTTTGATCGCCTGCGCCGCCATCAGCGTCAGCGCGCCGATAGTGTCGGTCGGGTTCGCCTGGAAGTTCTGCGGGAAAGCGTTGCCGCCCGGCACAAAGACGTTGTGCACATCCCAGCTTTGCAGGTACTTGTTCAGCGCCGAGGTTTTCGGGTTATCGCCCATTACCGCGCCGCCCACGTTGTGGGTGGAGACATATTTGGTCAGGTCGAAGTGCGCGTCCATCGGCAGGAAGCTTTCGCTGTAGCTGTCCGGGTTCAGCTCTTTGGTGATATCGCTGACGATGCCTTTCAGATACTGCTGCAGTTTCAGCTCGTTCAGTTTCCAGTCAAAGGTCATGCGCAGCAGCGGATAGCCATATTCATCTTTGTAGTTCGGATCCAGATCCAGATAGATATCGCGATAGGACTGGCAGGTGGTGGTAATGCTGATCTTCATCGAGTGGCCGTACCACTCTTCCAGCCCCTCTTTCCAGCCGGTTCCCCATGCTGGCGTGCCTTTCGGCAGCGCGGTGCTGATTGGCGTGCCGGTAGCCTGCGAACTGTGGATTTTCGCGCCGCCGATAAAGCCCAGCGACGGGCCGTCGAAGTTGCCAGGCGAGATGTCGTTAAACATCTGTCCGGTAGCGCCCGCTGTCGCGAACGGGTTGAAATTTTTATCCTTGAAGAACAGCGTGGCGCCGCCGTTGCTCAGGAAGGCGTAGTTACGTCCAACCACGCCCTCTTCGGTAATCGGGTTGTAAGGTTTGCCGATGCCGGAGAGCAGCATCAGGCGAACGTTGCAGAACTGGAAGCTGCTCAGCACCACGATTTTCGCCGGCTGGAAGCATTCGTTGCCCTGCGCGTCGATGTAGATCACGCCCTTCGCCGTTTTCTTGTCGTCGTGCAGCACGACTTTCATCACGTTGGCGTGCACTTCGTAAGAGAAGTTGTCCATACGCTTCAGCGCATCCATTACCGCCGTCTGCGGCGAGGCTTTGGAGTAGTTCAGGCAGGGATATTTACTGCAGTAGCCGCAGTAGTTACATGGCGCGATCTGGTTGCCGTACGGGTTGGTCCAGGCGCGGGAAACGCATGCCGAAGGGTTCGGGAACGGATGATAGCCCAGCTTTTTCGCCGCTTTGGCGAACATGGTGGTATTGAGCGTCTCTTCCAGCGCCGGCAGCGGGTAAGGCTCGGAGCGCGGCCCTTCAAAGGGATCGCCGCCTTCCATAATCTGGCCGCGCAGGTTGCCGGTCGTGCCGGACTGCCCGCAGATATGCTCAAACTTAGTGTAGTACGGCTTGATTTCGTCCCAGCTGAACGGGAAGTCCATAATGCGCATATCTTCCTGCAGGATACCCGGCGCATAAGCCTGATCCGCATAGGTTTTCAGCTTGAGATCGGTTGGCGTTGGACGGATCAGTACCGCCGTCCAGTGCAGACCGGAACCGCCGACGCCCGTGCCCGGCGCAAAAGCGCCCCATTTGCGGGTTGGCAGCGCCGTCTGGCTCATGTTGTAACGCACGGTGACCGCCGCTTCCGCTGGCGTCGCCATCACTTTGTTCCGCACGCCGTAGGCGTATTCGTCCGCCGGTTTCGGATAGGCGAACTCTTCATAACCACGATCGCCGCCGCGCTCCAGCGCGCGCACTTTTAATCCGGCCATCGCCAGCTCAATACTCATCAGCGAGCCAGCCCAGCCCAGGCCGACTACGACTACGTCGACTTCTTCTTTATTTATTGTTGCCATTTTCAATCCTGCCAGTCTGTAATCAGAGAAAAACTCAGGCTCTTTCGCCCTTGATGCTAATCGGACCCAGCGGATAAGGAACGTTATGCTGCTTAACCCATTCCATATAGCTGGCGCGCGCGCCGGGGAAGCCAATCGCAATCCACGCCTTCATCCCCTTATTGCCGCCGTACATCGGGTCGGCGAGGTAGCCATGTTTGGTATTGGAGAGTAATTCGCTAAAGAACTGCGAACCCTGCAGCGCGCTTTCTCCCAGATCGGCGAAGCGGATCTGATTTTTCTGCACCTGAGTTAATACGGCTTCCTGATCGGCTGTCGCCAGTTCGTGGAAGGCTTTCTGATGGTTCTGCTGACACCAGCCGTCGACCAGACGAATGCCGGTTTGCAGGATTTGTTGTGGACGAAAAGGAATTTGATAACCCATCGTGGCCGGCGCATGAGGATCAAACGGGCCCTGCATATAGATTTCGCTGCCCATATCGCCATGCATTTGCTGATCGATAAAGATTGGGACGTTGGTTTCCAGCGCGCCAGGCGCTTTGCCTTTGCCGCCGGCCGGGATCAGACGATCGCAGGCGGCCATAACAAATTGCCATTCGCTGGCGGAGAAGAAAATAGGTTTGTAATCGAGCAGATCGGGCGCGGCCATTTCAGCCGCCTGCGCCGCCGTTAATCCTTTAAAGACCAGCTCGCCGAGCGGTAATGCTAACAGCGACCCCAGTAAAAACTTGCGCCGGGTAGTTTCTTTTTGTAGCAGCATAACATTACGACTCTCACATGATAATAAAATGTAATTTGAGTTAATAGCTTTTGTTATCGACCAGAAAAAAAGTAATGTTATGGATAAAAGTATTTCGAAATGTAAAAATTAAATTAAAATTGTTTTTAGTTAAGTTTTATAACTTTGTTATAAAACTGCAATATAATTGCTACCCGGATGTTGTGTTCAAAAAAGAGGCTTTGCCATTACTTTCCCGCCCGATAAAGGCACTATTTCCTTATAACGCCTTAAAGATAATTCAGCTGGGTGATAATGCCAGGCGTGAACAGACAGGAAAAATTATTCAGTGGTAATGCGAATGAGAATGAATCGACACCACGTTATTTCCTTCGCCTTCAGCGACAGTGATATCGGGCGCAAAGCGAGCATTGTAGCGCAGGCGAAAAGCATGCATTTCCTGGGCGTCCGGCTCCAGTTCCCGCAGGAATTTTAGCGCCAGCCGAACATGTTCGCCCGCCAGCTCTGTCGGCAGCCAGGCTTCCTTCAGCACGCCGCGCCAGAAGACGATATTCTCTTCAGACTCGTCCACCAGAAACAGCTGCCAGATTAGCAGTACGCTTGCTGCGTTGCTTAAGTGCGCTTCGCTATCGCGGGAGAGATAATCGACAAACTCTTTGCCGGCTGTCTGGCCCATCAGGCTGAGCAATGACTCGACATAAACCGGATCGATATTCAATCGTTTGGTTAGCGCGCCGGTAGCGCGTCGGGTTCGGGAATTGAGTACGCGAAAACCAATAACAAAAACCACTACCAAAGTCAGAAGCATCAGCCAAATCATTATCATTACCGAGGCGGGCACAGGGAGCGTCAGAGTAGCAGCAGCTTCGCGCAGAAAGCAAACCCGTAAGCCTTGCGCCGACGGTTTTCAGGGCGGGGATAAGCGTCAGTAATAGCGCATAACCTTAAAGCTGTCCGCAACAGCTTTAAGGCGATAGCGGATTAAGCCTGCGCCTGCCATTCGGCGCGATGCTTTATGCAGGCATCAATAGCCATGCGCAGCGCCTCTTCAGGCGTCGCTTTTGCTGTTTCCTCTGCGGGCAAAGGCAGCTCGTCGACCTTTGTCCATACGGCCCAGGAGAGCTGGCCAATCTGGTTTTGTAGCGACATCTGCACTAAAACGAGGATGGCCTGCCCTACTTCGTTCGCGAGGATTTCATACCTTAAATATTCATCCTGATGATTATTAAGATAAAGTACTTTTTTCACTTCCAGTATGGTCATTATCATCTCCTTATTTTCTGACAGCGCAGATAATAATGTACTTCTGACCTTGCGCCTATAATTTATTATCTGCAACTTTTAAAATATAAGAAGTAAAAATAAGAAAGGATACTCAGAATAATGACGATAAAACGCACTGTGCAAGCGCATATTAATAGATTAACGGATAAGCTATAATGGCTGTTATTAATTACATCCGCAGGGAGCATCGATGTTAATAGCCGCTATTTTATTATTTTTTTCCGGCTGCCTTTTTTTCTGGCTGGCCGTGAAGCGCCAAAGCCGCGTTTATCGTACTCTGGGCTTCGCTTTTATGCTTAATGCCGTGCTGAACCTGGCTCATTACTGTTATATGGCGGCCGGATGACCGCCAGTCACGATCAATTTCCAGCTTCTTCCAGAACTTTATGGATAACAGCGGAGAGCTCGTTGATCTCAAATTTGGCGACATAACCGTTGGCGCCAACCTTGCGAACGTGGTCTTCGTTGGCGCTGCCCGAAAGCGAAGAGTGGATCACCACAGGAATGTTTTTCAGGCCCGAATCGCTTTTAATATTGCGCGTCAGGGTGAAGCCATCCATCTCCGGCATTTCCAGATCGGTCAGCACCATCGCGATTTTGTCGTGAATGGAAACCCCTTCCGCCATCGCCTGCTGCGCCATCAGCTTGATCTTATCCCAGGCCTCTTTGCCGGTAGTATGCATCACGGCCGGAATACCCATGACTTCCAGTCCCTGTGCCAGCATCTGGCGCGCGACTTTGGAATCTTCTGCCACGATAGCTACCGAGCCAGGCTTGATGTTGAACGCCTTAAGCTTAACGTCTTCCTGTTTAACATCCCGCACTGAAGGGATAACGTCATGCAGGATTTGCTCTACGTCCAGTACCATCGCCATGCTGTTGGTTTTATCGTCCAGGCAGGCGATGCTGGTAATATTACGGCTGCTGATACCCGATTCTGCCGTATGGATCTGGCTCCAGTTCAGCCGCACGATATCGTCGACAGATTCCACGGCGAACGCCTGGGTGCTACGGGCATACTCCGTCACCAGCAGCAGGTTCAGGCCCGTTTCCGGCGTGCAGCCCGCCACGGCAGGCAGATCGATAACCGGGATAAACTGGCCGCGAATATTCGCCATGCCCAGCAGCGGCGATTTCATCCCGGCCGCTTTGGTTACAGGCGGCATAGGCACGATTTCACGCAGTTTAAATACGTTAATGCCGAAAAGTTCTGATTTCGCGTCGTTCTGATCGGAACCTAAACGAAATAACAGAAGCTCGAACTTGTTGGATAAGGCGAGATTCGCTCTCTCGTCAATCTCTCTCTGGAAATTATCCATTAACTACCTCTGGTTGCCTGCTGTTTGTACGCTGGTAAGCGGCGTACAACGGCACGCGGCTTATCACTCTGTGAGTGTTATCGGCAACGGCGAAGAAAAGTACAGGGTAGCCTGAGAAGAGTTAGCGGCCCGGAAGCTCATTCATAGATTTCTGACACAGCTCGATAGCCGTATTCAGATCCTGAATAAGCCGCGCGTCCTTTTTAGTGTGCGTTGAGGCGGTAAGCCCGCCGCTGGCGGTATCCAGCTCCAGATAGCCGACGAATTTACCCGCCTGGCGCAGCTCATACCGGTTAACGCCATGAGTTACCTCGCCTCTGCGCCATTCCAGCTGATAGCCTTTTTCGTTACGTTCTGCAACAGGCAATCGTGAACCGGCTCAAAAAAATGAGCCGAGTAAAAATCATATTTCGCGCTTCTGTTTACCTCGACGCGTTGGGGAGAAGCAGAAGCGTAGCCCGTCAGCAGCATAGCCGCGACAGCCGCCGGAAGAAGACGCATAGCAATCCTTGAGATGAACGGAGTCGTTGCCGATTCTATCAGCCGTTCATAAATCTCCCTTCAACGGAGGCTTCGTCGATGACGCCAACTCAGCAATAATCACTGTGGTCGCGCTTCTGCGCGTGGATTTTTCTGAATGCGGCTGGCGGCGCCTGGTACTTTCTGGCAAAAATACGGGTGAAGGTTTGCTGGGATTCATAGCCATATTTCTGAGAGATGGTCATTACCGTTTCGGTGGATTTAATCAGATCTCTTGCCGCCAGCGCAAGCCGGGTATCGCGAATATAGTTGCCCAGGTTTTTCCCCATCACGCGCTGAAACATTCTTTGCAGATGCCATTTTGAGTAACCCGCTCTCTCCGCCACATCGTTAATTTTCAGCGGCAGATGGATGTTGGCGTCGATCCAGGCGACCAGGTCATAAATAAGGGCTTGTTCCCGCTGCATGCTCGATCTCCTCTTTCGGCTCCGGTTCTGTTAGTACGTTGTAACTAAGTATGCCTCGCTCATGATATAGCGGGGCATAGTCTGTTTCAGGGTAAAGAAGCATAGCAGCGATAGCCTGCCTTGATTAGCGGCGCGCCGGAGGTTGATGTTATGAATGAGGCTCATTAATCAATCATTCACTGTCGCCGGTTAAATATAACTGCTTCAGCCTGTTCGCTTGTTTTAGCGGGCGTTATTCTGAGTTGGTAAATAAAGCATTATTAGGTAGTCTGTTTATCCAACCAAAGCAGCAATACTATTTGGTTGATAAAAGGAACTCTTTCACCCGGAAAGAGAATTATCTGTGCAAGGAAAAGGAGTATTCTGTGCAAATTATCTATCCCGCTCAGCTATTTTCACCCAGAATTCCTGATGAAGCCTATGCTCAGGAATATGAATGCGCACGAGAGAAAGGGCTGCATTGTCTGCTGCTGTCGTCGGATGCTGCGGCTATGGGCGAATACCGTTTCTCCACCGCTTTTCAACCCGGTAATCCAGCAATCTGGCGCGGTTGGATGATGTCGGATCAGGAGTATCGTCAGCTCTGTTCCGCCGTTGCCAAAAAAGGCGTGGAGATGATGACTTCGCCAGAGGCGTATCTTCGTTGCCACTATCTGCCGGGCTGGTATGACCTTTGCCGCGAATTCACGCCGGAGACGGAAGTTGTTGCGGCGGATGCCGATTTCGATGCCCTGCTAAGCAGGCTGCCCTGGCCTGCCTTCTTTGTGAAGGACTATGTGAAGTCTTTAACCACGGCTCGTGGATCGGTGGCGCATAACGCAGAGGAAGTCAGGGAAATTATTCAGTTACTACAGAAATTTCGTGGTGAAATTACCGGCGGCATTTGTCTTCGTCGTTTTGAAGATTTCAGGAAAGAGAGTGAGAAGCGCTATTTTGTCCTGCATAAAAAAGTCTTTGCCGCTGACGATTTTATTCCTGAAAGCGTAAAAGAAATTGCGGAACGTATAGAGAGCCCGTTTTTTTCTGTCGATATGATCGAAAACAAACAGGGCGAATTAAGACTGGTTGAGATTGGCGACGGCCAGGTTTCAGACAGCAAAGCATGGCCGGTAGATCGTTTTATCGGGATGCTGCTGACCGGATAATAGGCTTTCTGCCAGCGCCGTTGCCATCGGCAGGCGCTGTCAGATAAGCCCATCATAGGCTGCATAGGTGCCCGTGCGCATCACTTCCGCATGACGCCGGGCACGGTTTGGTGTTTGCCTGGCCCACAGGCTGTTCAACATGCCTT
>Ga0157364_1004791_pt1 | contig 13614 bp, 8 predicted proteins | sample AttsexASBM2_FD_111476 | JGI IMG/M metagenome (GOLD analysis project Ga0157364, IMG submission 111476) | Fungus gardens microbial communities from leaf cutter ant in Ribeirão Preto, State of São Paulo, Brazil - Atta sexdens ASBM2 | ecosystem: Host-associated > Fungi > Mycelium > Unclassified ... | reverse complement strand
ACACGCGCGGCGATAATTGAATCTCTTCGTTCCATTAAAATATCTCGAGCAAAGTCGAGCTTTCACTAGAGGAGGTCTCTCTCTCTCTCTCTCTCTCTCTCTCTCTCTCTCTCTGTCTTTTTTTATCGTAATCTGAATGGAGAAGAAAGATCTATTTCATTTTCCATTCATGTATTTGTCAGGAATTTTCTGTCTTTCTTTTTCACCGCGCCGTAGAGTCTTTTTCACATGGAAGTCAAACGCGCGTTCGATGGCGGATAAAATGCCAGTACATCAAAATCCTTTTTCGGCGCGATTCAGCAAATATTGACGCTCACGAATTGAAATTTGCATCGACAGCGAAATTGGCAAAATATTTCTGTACGTAAAAGAGAACGTTAGGCTATGGCGGCAAAAACGAGACGAGAGACAAGAGGTACGGTAAAAGAGAATGAAGATCTTCCCGCGGGATATGGCTGGACGAAGGGAAAACTGTAGCCTTAAATTTAATATGACGCATCAATCGATTCAGACGCGCCTTCCGGCCACTCGTTCTACCAATCGAATTCCATGGCAAATATTATGCGGCTTCTGGATACTATTCCACAGGACGTAACATATGTATCAAGTGTTTTTACGGTCGTTTTATTTGACGAGACAGAACTATCGTTTCTTTTTATTGTTTCTCTCTATACATTGCACGAAAGAAATCGTTAAATTTTCATAAAACTCGAAATATCAAGATAAAATAATGTAAACACAAAGATTAATTTGCTTATTGCGAAGTTACTTTTAAAATGTTTATTAGGATTATTATATTGTTAGCTATATTTTATCAGTTTGCGAATTTATCAATTTCTGATCACAGAAAAGTAGGTAATAAGAAATACACATCGCTGATAAAGAATAAATAATTTTCAACTTATTTTGTTTTAAGATTGTTAAAAATTATTTATGAAATTATAATCTGAGACAAAGAATTTAACACTTATATAATTAAGATTATTACAATACTTTGATTAATCCGCTTTTTCTCACGATAATTCATATTTTATTTTCAGGGTCCGGTCGGAGAGGTGGGCGGCGTGAGGCTGCCACTGCAGTCACTACATGGATACGGATCTGTGTTCATGTACTCGGCGTCGACGAGTCCCGGGGGTGGAGGTGGCCAGAGTAGCGGAGGCGGGGGTGAAGTCACTCTCCGCCTCCGCGAACCCGAGGACATTCCTGAAGAGGTCCTCGCCCGCCTCGAGGACACCGCCACCCTCACTATCTCTCTTCAAAGCGATGCAGTCCTGAGGCTAGGGGCGGCTGGCGCAGGTAACTTGCCTCTTATCCTCTTCTTCACGTTTGCTTACTGATCAAACACAAAACGTGCGTAGAAGTGCGCTTGTTATGATATCATAGGAGATGGTTAGACATGAAAGTTGCTACGATCGAACAAGTAATTCTAAGAAAATAGCGTTCTATGAGCCGGGAGTCGACTAAATTATATTGATATATTAAAGTTGTGTCATAATAGCTGGAAACAATGCAATACGAAAAGGCAGTGTTTTATAAACACAAAGCAAAGATTAACTCAATTAACTTTGTACTGTAGTACATTATTGAGATTATAGTTCATAATAATATTAAATTTTATTGGGTATAAATTAATTTTTGAAGTATAATAGGAACCACTTGATTTTCTTATTATTTCTAATTTTTTTTTGCATAAAGATCCATTGTTATATTTTGTTTTTTCTCTTTATTGCGGTTACTAAAGAGCTAAAAAGACTATCTATGGGAATCGTGGCGGTATATAATAAATGATTGGCTTATGCGACGCATAAATTTCTATTGGTTACTTCAGAATTTATTATAACGAAATTCGCTTCCCTCATATTTTTGGGATTGCGTTTAATTCCCACGTTTTCGAAGAGCACTCGCTCCTGGTCCGAGTAGATTAGCTCCAACCTCGTGTGTGCTCTAATGCAAAATTATTTCGATGGATTAGAGTAATCCTTGCTTTATGCGATCAGATCCGAGACTTTCCTCGACAAAGCGATCCACTTGCGTTACCGATAACCATTCTTGGCAGAATTCACAAAATTGCAGTTAAAATGTTCATTTATTCAGATACAATAATGATGCTTAGATTTTCAATACTAAATTAAGATTAAGTTTTTATCGATAAAAGATAATAGGATTAATTTATTTTTTAGTTGTAACAATTTTAAGTCAATAATTAATCGATTATTATCGCAATATACATTATGTACTCTAATATCGGATTTATTCAAGATTTAACACATTAAATATAGATAAATAAATGAAGATGCAATGCACAGATGAGATAAAGAAGTGCATTAAATCTTTTGGACATCACGTTTATTTCTGTGTACAGCAGACTTTTCAATCTTATACCTTCTTACGAACAAAAGGTCTGGCAATCGAGGATTCTACTATAGAAACGCACAGAATCAAACGATTATTGCTTCCTTCTAAACGGCGCAGGTGACTATTCGGATTGGATCGTTTCTCGAGCGCCGAAAGCAAGAGCCCGATCGTTTATATCGGTGCTTAAACTCGCAGTCTTTCTCCATTTTCAGTTTTCCGAAGCTCGAAACTTTTAGACTTTCCTTATAGTTGCCATTTTCTATTCAACCGGAGCATTCATGTTCCTTCCTTCCTACAGTAATTCCACTCCATCAGGTCTTTTTACGAATGGCTGCCGATATGGAGAACTTCAGCACGAAAATTCTGTGAGAAATACGTGGATTTTCATGCTCGAAGATCGAGAGAGACATAAGTATTGGAATCTCTTTCACCAATCAGGGATTATATTTCAAATTCGGTGTTATGGAGTGGCAAATATTTTGTACAAAATTTTTGCATATCTATCTTTCTGTAGAATATTTTTGATCACTATCATTCTTTCGGTTCGAATCTATTGACAAATCTTGAAATCAATCTGGAAAGTTTACCTTGGAATATTACTTACGACAGAAAATATAATGGAACATGATAGGAAAAGACGTTTTCCTGATACCATGATTTAAAATCTTCCGTAATTTGAGGATTTTCTAATCAGTTGTCTGAATATGAAGTTGGATGTAAAATGTCTATTTTTTATTTATTTGAAAAAAGAAATTTGTTGTATTAACATGAGAAGTAAACACAATGCGTACAATTAACAATAAAATCTATTATTATAAAATATATTATTATATTTATTTAATTACATTTATTGATTTGCATTGAGTTTATAATATTCAGTTATAATTTGACTTTGTCAGTCTTCGTCCTTTTTAAGTTTTGCGAAAACATGCTTCACGGTAAAGTAACCAAACGGTAAAACAAAATATAAGAATTTGAAACCAATATCGCGTGGCGTTTATTGATTTTCCGACTTTTAAAAAAGAAACAACTTTAACTTCATCGAAAGCGTTTGCCGTTGAAGCGAGACGCATGCAAACTTTTGATACGAAATACGAGTATCGAAAGGGTCGAAAGTTTTTTTCTTCCCAGAACAAGGCACCAAGGGAGAGATTCGCGTTTGCGGAAAGGCGATCCAGAGACGATCGAGAACGTTAACTTCCGGACGATTTGTCAGAGCCGAACTACAGCGGCACGGTTTGGCCCGATTCTCGCTCACAGGTCCCCATAAATCCCGGATTTTCATAAGTTTTTCTCTCCTGTACCCCGATTTGCAGTCCCCTCGCTTCCCATCACTGCCTCCCCCTTCCCTTCTTTTCGTATCGTATTCCTCGAAGCGCCTTCGCCGAAATCGATCTGAGATATATCTTTTGCTCGCCTTTCTCTTTTCGTTCCTACTAATGCCGCGGAATCGCGGCTCTTGGGGAAAGAAAGACGGTGTGGGGAGATTTATCGAAGTTGCGGCTTGTTACGGGGGCTTTAGACTTCCGGCTGCAAGAGGTGGAGGATGGTGCTCCACGCACAGCTCGAAGCTGTAGAGCCAAAGCAGCCGGAGAAGAAGAGAGGTGCTAGCGATTGATTAAGAGGGTCGTTTGTGCCAAGGAAATGCTACTTGAAACGCTACCGCTATCCGAGCCCATTCTCGGGCACGCCCGTTCTGCGCCCTTCTTCTTGCTGCACCTATCCTCGCTGTGGGACGACGTTACGGCGAATCACTCCTAGACATTAAAGACAATGGTAGGATTTCAAAGTCGGAGCAGCTTAACTCGTTGATCGTTACAGAAATCAGAAAACTGCAGGTGCAATTTAATTAGTAATAAGAGATTCGAGAAAGAAAAGTGGAGAGAGAAGAAAAGAAAAAACTCGAAAATTAGATTATTGTTATTCAAATCGTTTAATAGAATTGGAACTTTGACTTTTATATATTGTACAATACTCCCTTTATTAAAAACTTAATTTAGTTAAATGTAAAAATAAAATTGTAGAATTTTGTGTTCTCACGACATCAAGTAAATTTACTTTGAGTTGCGTTAGTTATTTTTTGAACGTACGTATCGCGTTTTTGAATAACGTAAGATTTAACAAATAGCGACAATATTCTCATGGATCAATGCGGGTCAAAGGGTCGAAACCATTCCAACCATTTACAGTATCGATTATTGGGAACCTTACCCAAAGTACCATTCGGTACTTAAGCGACAGTCTGACAGTGTAATAGGGTTTCCGTAGTAATACGACAGTATCAATAATCAGACACATTGAAATTAATCCGAGCTGTTCGGATACCGATAATACAAACTATTAATTGTTTTGGAGAATAGTGACAGAACGTATCTGGAATTCTAAGAAAATCGGTAATATTACAATAATCTGGACTTTTTTTGCTATTATAATATTTGCATAAATAGTTTTGTTATTAAAATTATTTACAATGGATTGCATGGAAAATTTTATTGGGTATAATTAAACCTTTTTTTAAAATAAATATATATTATTTATCAAAACATTCTGCCTGATAGCAAAGGTTAAAAATTATGTTTAAATGTATGGCATACAAAATTCAATTTTTATAAAAACAGTAATGTTTTTTTGACGAAAACAAAAATATAGACCGCTATTTATATGTATTTAGCATGTTGCGCAAAAAAATATCGAATATAATATTGGGAAAACATAGTGAGATTTTATTTTCAAAGGAAACTTTCAAAGCATTTTTCGATTCTATCTTCTCGGTGCATTGTTCAAACTAAAAATTAAAAAAACCTTGAAAAACTGCATTAATCGAATTTTCTTTTTCGTTTTTTGAGATATGTTTTAAATTGACTAGAGATTTCATAAAAAGTGACATTCAGAATTTATTAGAATACATAGTTTTAATGTTAGAATGTCTTCTTTGATTCGGAGAGGATTTGCAATGTAAGCGAGCTAAAAACGTTATAGTTTATAAACGAATATCTCGAAGATTCGCAAACGGTAGAACTACGGGATCAAGCGGTGGTTTTGTACAAGGACGAAGATAAGAAACACTGAAACACGTGTAATACTCTTGCGGTAGTACCGTAAACCGGAAAAAGAAATAAAACTAGGCGCAATAAAGGAGCCGAGAATACTCAGCGAGTGGCGTGAGGGGGGGCAATAAGTCTGAAATATGTCAGCATTTTATTTTTGCCGTACGAATATCCGCCGTGAAGAAAGGGAATAGGAGGCGGTAGAGAGGACTCGAAAGGAGAAGGGTGAAAGACAGAAACGGTGAGTCTTGCATTCGAAAAAAAATTGCCTGCAATGTACACCACTTACATGGGAGCGAGTGTATGCACGCGACAATTCCGCGGTAGTGTATGCCACATAAATAGAGACGAGAGGGAAAGAGAAAGACGGGGCGACACAAGGAAAAACGTAAGGCGCAAGAGAGAGAGGAAGAGTGAGAAAAATGGAGAAAAGTATGTGCGCACGGGGGGAGAAACTCGAAGGTAGAAAACTTTACAGCGAGAGAGAGAGAGAGAGAGAGAGAGAGAATGAGAGGGGAGGGGGGAGAGTGAGAGCAATTCTCGTTATAACTTCGGTGCCCCGCGGAAACTTAAACTGCTGCGAGCCGAACATGCAGAACTTTCGGCCGTTTTCCTACTCGGGACAATCCGGATCGCCCATCCCTTCTACACTTCCTTTGCTTCCTCCCTCCCGGATTTGCCCCAGGTACGGCGCACCGTCGACATCGTCGTCCTTTTCACAAGGGACTGCTCCTTTTAATATTGTTGGAGGGAGCGCCTCAGGTAAATCGCATTCCCGTGTCGCTGCGACTTTCGACGTAAAATGCGTACGCTCTCGTATAATTCGAACTTCACTCCATGAATTCGAGGATGAGCGTGAGTGAAGCATAAATTAGAAATTGCATCGCCGACGATAATTTACTATTTTTTTTAAGCCATCTTATTAAACTTTTCTAAAGTTCTTTCAAAAAGGAAAAAAAAAAAAAAAACGAAATATATAAAATAATTCACAAGATTATCTAGACTAAAATTTTTCCACATAGAAAAAAAATTTCTTCTTGCTGAAATATTATTGGTGAGAAAGTCTTAAGCAGCAACACCTGTTCTCTTGTTTCATTAAATCCATGCAGATTTTATATTCGCGACAATGCTGATTCGGCTTTGAAGAAGCTGTTTCTTTATGGCTGCGCAGTTCAGTTCTTCTGCGTTCGCAAAACTCGCCGTCGCCGTTGTTGCGACGCGACGTCTGAAAACTTGGCATTTGTCTCTCTTTGATCTTTCCTTTTCTCTCTTCTTTCCAGAGCGATGTTGCGCACTACGAAACTCTCCTTTGCCCCAATCACGTTTTGTCCCAACAGCTTGCGATCTACAACGTTCACCGAAAATTCGTTTAGCAGCCACGTTGCTTGCTGGCGCGCAGTTCCATTCCTCATGAAATTGCGTCACGTGTCCCGTGAAGTGTTATTGGCCTAAAACGCCAATTTTCCCATTTACCGCGATTGACTGAGCAAATTGTGCACGAAACCCGTGGTCTGACACTCGTTCAATCTCGGTTCAAATCTCGAGTAATACTAGATTCGAAAATGCTGCCATTGCTGGTATTTGTCACGTGTAATTGTAAACGCTATTTCGTGATACTTTATTGTGACAAAGAAACATACACTTTGAAGTCTTACGTATCTATTTTGGAATTGATAAATGTACAATTATTTAAAATAAATTTTGACTAAATTATTTAACTCTTAATAAATTTATTCGTATTTATTTATATGTATTTATTTGCAGTTACATTGTTCTTATTAAAAACTAATATCGAATCTCTCAATTAGAAAACTAGCATAAATATTGCATATATTAAATTAGAATTTTAATACGAAAATGTAATTATTGTGATTTCGTCATTTTTCAGTTTTAATTTTGATCAAAATTTATTTATTAAAATGATTCTGTAATTTTTCGCGATTTTTTAATGAAAGTATACACACGCAAGATTATTATTTAAAAAATGACTGTTGTATATCTTGCACATATTTCTTGCTTATATTTATCAAGTAAAACCATTATGTATTTCCACACTGGTCTCAGTGCGTTCAATACACGTCATTGCGCTTGTAGGTTTGGCGTTTGCAAGGGAAATAAGTATGAATAACCCAGTCGCAATGATTTATGATGCGCGATGAATATTTATTGATAAATGATCGCGCACGTTTTGTGCCGGATCTATTTGATATTTCGTTGTGACGAGACGACCGGATCGCGGGATGACAGCTGGGGCCTTTTAGGGCGGAATGCAGTGCACAGTGAAATTGTTGTGATATCCGGCTACGTGGCGCGGTGATCCCCGTCGCGGACGAAACTACGTAAATTATGAATGCTGTTTGACTGCATGCCAGCTACACCCCATAACCGGCAACTGCCACGACCCTGGGCTTTGCACGTGTCTGATATACGTGTAAAGCCCATGCACATAGAGCGGAAGCTGTGGAAATGCACGTGCGCGGAACTGCAAACAGGCAGAATAAATTCTCGCAGCGTCATACACGCCGTTACGAATATGATCGTTTGAGAACGGCATGTTTCCTTCAAGGCGAACATGGTTGTATAAACTTGAATTTTTATGGGAGGGATAATCGTGGGTGATCTTGTCTGACTGTTACGCTATATTTTACATTACATTACATTTAGAATTAGACTTACGTAGAATTTTCTCAATTTTTCATTGTACGAAGAGATCATATACAATAAGTAAAAATGTCACGGATATTATCATAAACAGTGATTCTGCGAATGTATCAGTGCCATCTTGTTTCCTGTATGATAATTTGCGATACGGCTTCTCGATACGAATTCCGTATATTTTCTCTCAATATGAAGTCGAAATACGGGAAAGCACCGTAGTGGCCGAACAATAACAAGGATGATACGATGAGTTAGGTAAACCAAATGTTTATCCGCGATACGGCTACATCCAGTGCTGAACGAACGAACGAACGAATCGATTTCGCCCACATAGCCGATGGCGAGCCGTGTCGAAAATAATAAAAGGACCAACGGTGCTTGCAATTTATACCCCCGGTAGGGTTGGCGTGCATGTCTCACGGTGGTGCATCCTGGTCGATCCCCCGGCCAGTGTGTTTCCGAACGAGAGATAAAGGCGCCGCTCTGGCGAACAAGCTACCCATATATATTCAGGGCGCGCTTTTAGCACCGATCGTGCCCGCGGTCACTAACTAAAAAGGGATCAAAGGGCAGAGAGCGCGGCCGCCTCGACGTGTCGGACGTGTGTTTTTGCCGCCGCGATTACTTTTTTACAATGGCGTTTTTCACTCGCGACTCCAACCTGCCATACCTATGCCTGTTCGGTTTTCACGATTCGTTGATGCGATTCATGAAAAATCTCCACTAAAATCCGGTCTTCGAAAGAGTTGTGTTTCGCAAGATTTTTTCATCAGATGCACGATAATATATATTTTGTAAAATAAAATTCAATTGACTGTTATAGAATATAAAACTTGGATTTCTTGTAAATGAAATAGAAAAAAAAATGTGTTATATTCTATGTAAATGTGATATCTTTAGCATTAATATAATAGTTTTTTGAAAGTGAGATAATCCCCTCCCCCCTCCGTATCCATTGTGATTTAGTTTTTTTGATTTTATTTTTTGCTGAATCCAAAATTACTAGTTAACAGATTTGAAAGAGGAAACATTTCTGAATATTAATTTAAAAATATGAGACATTTTCAAATATTTTCCTGGCTGCAAGATTTAAAGATAAAGAAAAGTAGCATTTAGGTCATACATATGTAGCCTAAGTATATGTTTTTGTCTTTTTTATAAAAACAGAAATTCAAAATAAAAAAAAGAAAATGGAGTTTAGATGGATTAGAATCCATGTTTTAGAACAAAAATCCAAAAATCAAATAATCGATGTGTATACTCAATACACCTCGATTGGCCACATTGATTCCATCTTACAAAGAGTTTCCTTTCGTTTATTACAAACAAAACGAAATCAAAAACTAGTGGTCAAATTCAAAAGAGGAAACATTAATTAAAAATATGAGACATTTTCAAATATTTTCCTGGCTGCAGTAAAGATTAAAGATTAAAAAAATAATGAAAATATAAATTAAATACATTGCTGTAAAGTATCAATTCAAAATTATAATAATAATATAAAATATGGAAGTTATAATAATCGTCACTAGTTCTTCAAAACAACAACTATGAAATATTACATCACTATCACAATATTCGGCATTGAGCTTCACTGACAGCAACAGAATGCAAACTAAGCAATTAACTGAAGCAAACATGGATAGCCTGTATAACATACTAGTGCTATTTGTTGAGTTCATCGTGTAAATATCTATATAAACATCTGTGTAAACAACAAGTAAGTCATATTGGATACTACTGATACTAGGTCATTGAATACGGTTAACTTCTGTTAGTGTTATACTTTTCCTTACGCGAGAAATTATACGTATTTATCAGTATTTCTTCACATGTCTCTTATCTTTGTGCGTTTATATATTTAGTTTTTATATTTAATATGTAAATTATAGCATACGTACATCGCATTAGATTCCGCTATAGAAACGGATCGTTAAAATTCGTGCTAAGTCAACGCAACGGCGGATTATCGCATGTATTCATTAAAAGAAAGCGCGATGTTGATAAAAAAAAAACAGGATGAAGTTCAGCTCAATATAAAGGACAACACGGATTGCATGATGGGAAATTAGTCTGCAACATTTTCCCCGGAATTACATCGTAAATAAAAGTTTATATGCGAGTGAATCTATATCCCCCTGCTCCTACATTCGCCCTTTTCTGTCTGCCTTTTTCGCCACCCTGGCGCGAAACGAATTCTTCCCTCTTTCGAGTTTCGGCCATGAAATTAATCCGAAAATAACGAGATGCACAAAAAATATCTCTCCTCGTTATGTCGTCAACCGTAACATCCATCATTTATTCAGAGCATATTATAATGCACGCTATCGTAATTATGTCTGAATTCACTTACATGTATTATATGAATTTGTCATATACAAAGTTCTAATCACGTTACTTTTGCTCTAAGGTTTATTTCGCTTCAAACTTAACATTCCTTTTATTTCTTATTTTACTTTGGTGAAATTAAATAAAATCAATTTTTCCTTAATCATCAAATGTACTTAATGAATAAAAAATTTGAAGATTATTTTTTTTATACAATGAAAGATAAAGAAATAAATACAAATAAAATCCAATCATAAGTGTTCAATATACATTCTCTTATTAATTATTTATAATTAATTATAAGTAATCATATTATATTTATAAGTAATTATAATTATATTCTAAATTGATACATTTCTTTGTCATCAGTTGTCTCGTAAATTATAAAGCCAATTAATCTATAATTTTCATTTTAATTCTTGTCTTCATTTTCCTCTGTTATTTTCCATTGTTTGGGAATTCACCGTTCCAAATTCTATATCGAAAAGTCGCAATTTTGCTTGTCGAAAACGGAAGACATCGGCGGCCGACTTATCTCGATATACGGGCACGTGTAATCTTCAAACAGATATAGTTTCTGATCTACAAGTCTTACATAACGGCTTACATAATGGTTGGTAACGGACTGTCAGTATTAGTGGCAGCAACGTCGAGTCAATATTGATACGTGTGCGCGATGAAACTGGAGACTCCTATCCGTTTGTGCACTCTAGATATTGAATTCGGTCGTCTCCCGATCTCGGGTCTTCCAGGTCCGCGGTCGTAGCGATCCGGAGCTTGATTATGATCAGCAATCCGAATTGGTGGTTTATCGTTCTCGGCACGCTCGTTACGTTCATATTCCGCAGGGAATGATGGCGATCTCGCGATTATCGAATCGATTTGCGTCGAGTCCCTCGGTAGCTGTCGTAGAAATTCTCCTGAGTACGGTGACGAAGGTCGTCATAGTAATCATACGTTAATTACGTATAATCCATGATCTGCTTAAGCCTGTGAGGATGATCGATAACGTGTGTGGTAGCAGTTATCCATACACGGCAGTTCTAACTAGGTTTATTATACTTGCTGACATAGTTCTGTAATCTTGCGTTGTTAAACTATTTTGAAGTCCTTTACGTTTCATAAACAATCTCGTTGTTTTTTTTCTTTCATTGTTGTTAAAAGGTCCGAACATTGATTTTCACGAAGCCACAAAGCAATTTTTTTTTTCATAGTCTGGTCATACCGAACGCCAGCGAGAAATCCTTTAGGCCGCACGCTCTTTTATCTCAAATTTTTCTCGCGGTCGTATACTTCGCTGTTGCGGCAGCGAAATTTGATTGCCGTCGTTATAGTTCACGTGCACTTTGGGCATACATGAATATTCCGTGCGCCGCTAACAACGGTATTCCACGCTTCGTTGCGGAACGCCACAAAAGAACGGAAACCACCCCCTACTATATCGATCATGACGAATAGTATTTGGCAGAAATCTCTACTTTGCTGCTGAATAAGTTCGGGTAATAGGAAGGGTAATAGCTATTTCGCTAGTACAACTTCATAGTTAACATTTATGCAAAATGAAGACGGATAAGTGCAGAGTTTGAATTAAATAAAACGAAATTTCTGCTACGCCAGAGTGAACAAATCATAAATTTTGAAAAAACATTTTAATAATTTTTATAATTATATTAATAACTTTTATAATTATATTAGAAGTTTCACTCTCGTTTAGAGAGTGAGAATATCTCTGAGTTTTATATTATCTTGTATTTTTATGTTTTTTAAATAATAAACATTTTAAGATAGGAGTCATAAATAATGCTGTTTTATTAGTAATATAGATCTACTAAGTCTAGTAATATAGATCTACGTTACTGTAGAATATACAAGCAAATATCGTGCCGAGCCAATTTCCAAGATTCCATTGCATAGATTGTTAGAGACAAGTTAGCTGCAGCAAGCGTCGAGCAACGGAGCGAGCAAGCTCATTGGACAATTACGGCAACCGGCATGAGAACTGAGAACAAGTTGGGAATCCCGTTCCGTCTGATTTGAACTCCCGATAAAGAGCGTTGTCGCGGTTTAAATTTGTATTAACCCACGACCAGGAGATTCTCATGTATCCGTGGACAAAGCTATCTGCACAGTATTAAGCCATTAGACCGTAACGAGAGTTGATTAAGTGTACCGAGGTTGCGGATGACCGAGAGATCGGACAAAAAGAATATATCCGACGATAGAAGAATATATGAAACGGTAGTCCAAACGCGATACAACGAGAAAAGAGAAGCGGAAGAGCGCGTCGTCGGAGCTTTCCCAGGTCACGTTGGCCTAATGAAAATTCACGGATTCTCCATCGGCGCGATAAAGTCCACCACGTCATTACCATTGCTCTGTAGCTCGTTACAATGTTTATTTAGCCGCGATTCTTTTTCCCGAGATCGGAACGAACGGCGCGCTTACACCAAACGTTTAATCTCGGATTTATTTTAACGAGAGTTTACGACGACAGGGAAAGTTTACGTAGAGATCGTGTTATTACGCATCGATATTGGGTTATTACGTAACGATTTCCTCTGACAAGTACGTGTATAATAAGTAAGTTATTTCATTGGTTAAGTTATCTTATCACGGAGGAGAAATTGCTGATTTAGTATTTGCATTTATTTGCAACTTATAAGTACTCCCTTTGACCTTTTCGGTGATATTAAGAGGATTTTGAACTGAAAATCGAACTCTCATAAAACTGTCTGTACTATCAATTAAATGGACTTATACATATAGAATTCACAATATTGAGAAAAAAAATCGAAATATTTGTCAATGAATGTTACATGCGACATTTTCTTCGATATTATCTATTAATTATAAAGAAAAATGACTGTAATGATGAAATATACATTTCTGTGAAATATTTCTCTATTAATTCTTGATAAAACAAATGGGGTCTCACATAAAGGTCTAGAGGGCATTATTATTTGCAGTAATCTTTTTGTTTTTCCAAATGTTTTGTGGCGTTAAATTTTTGACAAAATTGACAAATTCGATGAACTTTGCCGAATAATTTTATTATCGTTTTCTGATATTGAAATTTTGTATTTTATTTCAAAGTTTATCTGAAGAATAATAGGGGGTCTTAGAGGTCCGAATTGTCCGATTATGTGTGTAACTAATGTTTTCTGCAGGTTAAGAGTTAATTATAAAAATTAAAATAGACGCTTATTTGCTAGAAATAAAATTT
>Ga0157364_1004790_pt1 | contig 13614 bp, 17 predicted proteins | sample AttsexASBM2_FD_111476 | JGI IMG/M metagenome (GOLD analysis project Ga0157364, IMG submission 111476) | Fungus gardens microbial communities from leaf cutter ant in Ribeirão Preto, State of São Paulo, Brazil - Atta sexdens ASBM2 | ecosystem: Host-associated > Fungi > Mycelium > Unclassified ... | reverse complement strand
TGGAGCGACGTTTCGTGCACATTGGTGGCGAGTACGCGAGTGGCGAGTACGTGAGTAGCAACGAACGATCTCTTGTCTAGCGAGAAATCGACGCCGCGTTCGAGAATTGTATATTGACAGGTGCGGTGATAAACTCTATTCACATCAAGCTGCAGCTTTTTAGAAGACGCTAGTAGTGTAGTTCTAGAGCAAGTTCGAGACGCTATAGAAAGATACGGTAGTGTAAAAGTAAACACCGCATTCAACGGTGAGTTCGCGACGAAGGATAAACGTGCTAATAAGAGCATAGTTACAAAGAACAGCGAGATATACCGATAAACCGATTTGCGCGAGTGGTACGAACAGCACGTCATCCAGCCTATCCTAGCGTCGCTCGAAGAGTTCCAGGAACGCGAGTGGGCATTGTTACGTATATTGAATTTGACTATCAATGTGAACAAACTAAATCCCCTGCGCGCGGGATGTCACATCGAAGTGCCTCGAGAAATAGCGACGAAACGAGCGGTAATCAGTGTTTGTACGACGGATAATGCGTGTTTCGCGTGGTCGGTGGTCGCTCTGTACCCAGCTGAAAAGTATACGGAGCCAGAATCGTCTTATTCGCATTACATGAATGTTGAACCTCATGGATATCGAATTTCCAATAACGTTCAAAGACATTTCTAAATTCGAACGGTTGAATATGGTGTCGATCGACGTGTACGGCATCGAGAATAAACAAATCCTTCTGCAGCTCACCGATGACAAGAAGGAGCACGTCAATCTCCTGTATCTACAAGATTCACACAACGACAACCTTGACCATTTTGCATGTATCAAGAACCTGTCGCATCTCGTGAGTTCGCAAATTACTAGGAAAAAGAACAAGAACTTTTTCGGCGATCGGTAAGTATAATAAGAAAAGCCAATAAAAAACAGTAAAAAAGAAATAGTGAAAAATGATTTCTCTATTATTTAATGGAGATGCCTCCATTACTTCGGTTCGTGCGAAAAATTGCAATTGCCAGAAGATCAACAACGGCGCCATCCGAGCGAAGACGACAAGTGGCTCGAATTTGGAAATGCAATAAGGAGCGCGTCCAATTCGTCGTCTACGCCGACCTGGAGTGCATCCTAAGACAGAATCCGACAAGAAGAAGATGCGTCGTCGTACGCGTTTCAGCGGCATGAAGCGCTTAGCATAGGCTATTACGATGCGCGTACGACGACACATTATCGTCGTATTACTTTCGTCGCGATGAAGACTGTATAACGTGGTTCACGCAACAACTCAACGATTTGACACAACGCGTGAAAAATATCATATCCGCCAACGTGCCCATGGAAACGTTGCCTAAACAGTAATGGGAGGCATACTGTAGCGCGATGCGTTGTCATCTGCGAGAACTGTTCGCGTCGGACGATACGCAAATCCGCAATCATTGTCATCTCACCGGTAAATATCGCGGTCCAGCGCATTCAAATTGTAACTTAAATTATAAAAATTCGTTCTATATTCCGATCGTATTTCACAATTTATCGGATTATGATGCCCATTTTATAATTAAGGAAATTGCTACTGTGTATGATGGACATGTAGATGTACTACCGATAACGAAGGAAAAATATATTTCATTCACTAAACATGTCGATAGCACCAAAGATAAAAATGAAAAGAATTTTCAGAAAAAAAAATGGAGTAAAATTCATTGATTCTTTCAAATTTCTAAATGCAAGCTTCGATAAATTGGTGTCGTATCTCGACAAAGATAAATTAAAAATTATACGTTCCGAATTTTGCAAGCTCAGCGCGGAGGATTTCGATCTTCTCACACGAAAAGGTGACTTTCCGTACGAGTACATTGACTGCGTCGAAAAATTGCGGGATACGCGCTTACCACCGCGCGAATTATTTTTCAGTTCGTTGACAGGCGATACCGTATCCGAGAGCGATTACGCTCACACTGTGAACGTATATCAGCGATTCTCCATCCGAACGCTCGGGAAGTACAGTGATTTGTACTTGAAAACTGATGTTTTGTTATTAGCCGACATTTTCGAAAATTTTCGCAATAGTTGCATTCGCGAGTTACTGTTTCGATCCCGCGCATTATTATACATTGCCAGGTTTCGTGGGACGCCATGCTGAAACATACATGTAAGATTCGAGTTGCTCACCGACATTGATATGTTCATCGAGCGCGGTATGCGGTGGTCTCAGTCAATGTTCCAGCAGATATGCACAGGTTAATAACAAGTACATGCGTTCGTTCGATCCATTGAAACCGTCATCGTATTTGATGTACTACGATGTGAATAATTTGTGTGGATGGGCGATGTGTCAACCTTTGCCATACGCCGAATTCAATGGTTCGAAGACGCTGCGAACTTTGACGTGAGTACGATCGCTCCGGATTCATCCACCGGTTATATTTTCGAGGTCGATCTCGAGTATCCACAGCATCTACCGACCGACACACTGACCTACCTTTCTGTCCAACGCGCGATAAACCGCCCGGCGAAGCGCGAAGATAAACTTCTAGCGACGTTGTACGATAAACAGCGTTATGTCATCCACTATCGCATCCTGCAGCAATGTACTCGTCACGGTCTTCGCGTAACAAAAATCCACCGGGTACTACAATTCGCTCAATCTCCATGGCTCCGCGATTACATTGAACTCAATACACAATTTAGAACACGCGCAAAAAATGATTTCGAATAAAATTTGTATAAACTAATGAACAACGCGGTATTCGGTAAGACCATGGAGAATGTGCGCAATAACGTTGATGTAAAATTAATACAAATTAATACAATAATAACAAAATGGGACGGATGGTACGGCGCGGAGGCAATGATCGCGAAACCAAATTTTCACAGCCGCAGTGTCTTTATGGAAAATTTGATCGCCATCGAAATGCGCAAACTCGAGGTAAAGTTCGACAAGCCAATTTACGTGGGTATGTGCATACTCGATATATCGAAAGTCTGCTTGTACGAATTTCACCATGAATACATGTCACCGATGTATCGCGACAAATGCAAGATCATGTACATGCTCTTTTTGCTTTTGATTTTACTCCAGATCTATCAGCTAATTGCGGACATTGGAATCTCGTAAAACACGGAAGCTTACGATTAGAAGTGAGATTCGAAAAAGCTCTTTCTATGGCTATTAATTGTATCGTCTATGCCGAATTTGATAACGTTTTAGAAATCGACTTCGTCAAGTCATTATCGTCGTTTCCGGTTAGGCCCTATGGCTATTTCTCTATGGCTTCCGCGAGAAAATTATTTTCCCCCTCACTACACATTTTTTTCTCATCTAAAATCACGCGAGATGACGAAAAAAACTTCAATCTTGTTTGCGACACCGACGCCAGCATTTCATGACATAAAAAAAGTAGCGCAAATTCGAATATCATAATGGATATAGTCATCGACATACAAGGTTTTTCGCGAAGTCGAAGAAAACTTTTATTCCGAAAGAAGTCGCGGTTCTAGCGATTAATGCGACGGTCATCGGACACTAGATTATGACGCCACCCTGTCCATTTGACGATTTACTCAAGAGAGTAAGACGAGAAAACAACTGGCTTATCCGAAATTATTGATATATATGGAATTGAATGGTTCAATGGAGACGTCAATCCAAAAAAACTTTACGATCTATACGATATATCTGCATGATATTACACGACACACACGCTACATCTATACCAGAAGACGAGAGAAGATATGCTATCTGAGTAATTTATTCTCTAGAAACGTATATAATCTGGAGGGAATTTCTCCGGCTTTCAAAAATCCATCACATTTCGAAGGTTGTGGACAAGATCGTGGATGCTGCACACATCACGGATTTCGAACCAGCGTCGAATCACATTGCGTTTTACGCAACGCTTACAAATTGAAACGCTGGCTAACTAAATATGAAATAGCAGCAATTCAAGTTACGATAGTCCCTCAGAAAATTGAAGCGAGAGCGACGTCGAGAGCGAAAAGACAGATAGTGGGAATTTTTCAATTCAATTTAAAAATCGGAAACACGATCATTCGCAACATTGAAGCGTGGAGAAAAAATATATCGACAAAAAAGATTAATCAGAGTGAGAACAAACAAGCGACAAACGAGGAAAAAAAAGATCTTCCAAAATTCGATTCACTGACGACGATTGGTAGAGATAAAGCTAACACTAGCGTCTCACACCATCAAGCCTTTTTAAGAGCTCACATCGCACACATCGGCAAAAGAGGTACGTTTGAATTTACGTAAACATTTCCTCTTTCACGCTCTCCGACGACGAGAAATGAATTCGCTGAAAGTTTTAAACGCATTACATCATCTCAGTGTCCGACATGCGGGGATCTATTCTGCTGATCGACTGCCGAGAATGTAGATGAGGTCGACTGCCAGTGTCGCTAACACGGATGATCATAATCGACCTGGCGAACACTGAATCGCCTTCTACATTGACGAATATGGAATAGGGACATATTTCGATGGCTTGCTGCCCTTAGATTCAAGATTCCTCTTACGACTTCGACCACTCCACTACGTATCGTTGGAATACGACAACGCTATAAGGAATATTTTCTCAAACTTGACAATACTGCTGTATATATTTCTACATTTTATGAATAATGGCTATAATCTTAGCCAGTTTCTTAATCGCTGTTTACCTCTGATTGTAAGTACTGATTAATCATACAGGGTGTATAAGCTTAAATCCGTTGTTTGCTCATAGATGACATTAGTGAGTGTACAAACTACACAAGGGCACACAACACACTTTTTTTTATGTGTTTGACATCTGTCAACATTAACCAGTGCACATCATCAGCAATTTTATACAACAACATATATTTTTTCTTTCGTAATCATGTCTAATTTGTTGCTAAAAAAAAAGCAGGGAAGCTTTGCTTTTCTGTTTCAATTTGAAGAAATCGGCTGCCGAATCGCATCGAATGCTTGTGGAGGCCTATGGCGACAATGCTTTATCGGAAACAACGTGCAGAGATTAATTTCGCCGATTTAATGACGACAATTTTGACCTGAGTGACAAGAAGCGTGAAAATCGGCCTAGGAAGGTGAGAACCATCAATTGCAGGCTCTTTTGGACGAGGATGATACCCAATCGCAAAAAATGCTTACCGAGCAATTGAGTATTTCTCAAGCAGCCATTTCCATTGCGGCTACATGCCATGGGGAAGGTTCAAAATATCGGAAAATGAGTGCCGCATGAACTGAAAGATAGGCAGATGGAGCAACGCCAAAACACATGCCAAATTCTGCTTGCCAGACAAAAAAGAAAGTCGTTCCTGCATCGGATTGTGACAGACAATGAAAAATGAACCTATTTTCAGAATCCTAAACGCAAGAAATCTTGGATTGATCCCGCCCAACCATCAACATCTTCCTCAAGATCAAATCGTTTCGGACAGAAGACGACGCTGTGCGTTTGGTGGGATCAGGAGGGTGTCATCTACTACGAGCTGTTAAAACCTGGTGAAACTGTTAATGCTTACCACCAACAACTGATCAAATTGCACCGTGCTCTGCGTGAAAAAAGGCCGCATTATCGGAAAAGACATGACAAGCTGATTTTCCTCCACGATAATGCACCATCGCACACGTCAACAAATGATCCAAAACTACTTGAAAACACTCAACTGGGAAGTGCTACTTCATCCCGCTTACTCACTAGACCTGGCACTTTCTGATCTATCACCTGTTTTCATCGATGGGCCACGTGCTCGCTGAGCGGCACTTCGATTCTTACGAAGACGTCCGAAAATGACTTGATGAATGGTTTGCCTCGAAAGATGAGGAATTTTTTTTGCGTGGTATACACAAATTGCCCGAAAGATGGGAAAAATGTATAGTTAGCGAGAGCAAGTACTTTGAATAAATTTGTTTTTGCTTCTTAGAAAAAAAACGTTTTTCTGAAACGAAAAAAAATGTTTTTCTGAAATGTGTTTTAAAAAACAGCGGATTTAAGCTTATACACATAGTATTTCATAAAATTTTTCCTCATTGTAAACATAAATTCGTAAATTCTCGTGTTGTATACCATCATGTTCAAACGTGTACTCTTTCAAAAAAATAAAATAACTGCTTCGTGTAATATCCCTTTTAAATAAACGTTTTGTAATTTGTAAATATCTATTTTTTACTCCTACCCTTCCCATCCTCATTTACAATAGATACATTTTCTCCCGTATTACAGACTTATTGGCATTTTTTCCAATGGATGGCGTTGTCCACGTTTATTTGTATGCGAGTCCGATGTACATGAATGTCAAATGTTTACGCGCGTTTTGTTGTTGACACTCAATTTAAAAACCAAAAAAAAAGTTGACGCGATTCGGTTGAGTTTTGTGCTTGCAATTATGGTTCGAACATGAAGAATTTTGAAGAGTATATTCGCCATATTTTATTTTATTACTTCAAAAAAGGAAAGAAAGCAATTAAAGCAAGGGAAAAGTTGCGTTGAGTTTACGGCAGAAATATCGTCAAAAAACGTCAGCGCCAGAGCTGGTTCGCCCAATTTCGTGATGGTGATTTTTCAGTCAAAGACGCTCATCGCTCCGGTATGCCTTCTAAGATTGACGACAATGAAATGAAAGCATTGGTGCAAGCAAATAAGCATTCAACGGTTCGGGAGCTTGCTACCGCTCTAAAAGTGTCCGTTGGAAGTGTTCATGGCCATTTGAAATCGCTAGGCTTCGTAAAGAAGCTCGATGTTTGGGTACTGCATGAGTTGAAAGAAATTCATATGACGAATCGCATGAGCATCTGCGATCAACTCAAACGCGAAGAAAACGATCCGTTCTTGAAGCATATGATGACGGCGACGAAAAATGGATTGTTTACAACAATGTCAATCGAAAAAGAAGTTAAAGTAGGCGAGATGAAAAGTCAAGCAAAGGCGGAGATTCATCAAAAGATGGTAATGGTGTCAATGTGGTGGAACCAGTCTTCTATGAAAGAGACCAGTCTTCTATGAGCTACTTTCAAAGAACAAAACGATTAATTCTATTGTGAGCAGCTGCAGAAATTAAGTGATGCCATCGCACAGAAACGTCCCGAGCTAATCGTAAGAGTGTAGTGTTTCACCATAACAATGCGAGACCACACACAAGTTTGGTCACTCGGCAAAAATTGTTGCAACATGAGATGTGTTACCACATCCACCGTATAGCTCAGATCTTGCACCATCAGATTTCCATCTCTTTCGCTCCTTGCAAAACTCCTTGAATGGTAAAACGTTTGCTTCTGAAGACCTCATCAAACAGCACCTAGACAAGTTTCTCGCAAAGAAGGATGGAAAGTTTTATGAATGTGGTATTATGAAGTTGCCCGGAAGATGACAGAAAGTTATCGAACAAACGGCCAATATATCATTGATTAATGTTCATTACGTATATTAAATAAATACACCTGAAAAATGAAAAAAACGCAAGATCGCCAACAAAATCATTTCGTGGAGAGCATTGATGACCACGCGTTTGTAATCCTCGCAAAAGCATATTATGCGGCAAAAATTAAAGTATCCTTCCTCCGTGTCAGATTTAAAATTCCATCCTGCGTTCAAGGCAATTAAAACTTTGTCGTATGTCATTGACGCATTCTTGATGATATTGATAATTCCAACGTTTCTGTTGCGATCAATCTCCACACCGTTGAGTTCATATCAAATTTCATGAAATATGAACGCCACGCAATTATTTCCAAGCGTCGTCGATATCTCATCGTTTTTCTTCTTCATCATCAATTTTCCTTCGATGTAGAGAAAACTATCGCACGGCAACGTGTACAAATCCTGTTGTTGTATGGGTATCTTGTCGCTATGCTCAAATGTAGTATTGGCATACGGATTGTACGTGTGAATCTCAAATTTGACGATGCGGTCGTCAAAGATCGGCTCATCGGTAATATTCAGGATATCAGCCATCCATATGATGAAATTCAAATTCACGATTTTAAGAATGCAGTGTTGGACACAGTGAGTTTCTTTCTACGTGTAGTCTTTTCAATAAAGAGTGTATCTCTCGTCTGTTTCAGCTGTTCGTTCAACACAAGCATTTCACATTAGCATCACCATATGCAACCTAAATGTGATCTTTTCTCCACGAAAATCAAGCAATCTTAGTCCACCATGCGAATCGTCAGATCCGTATTACTCCGTATAACGATCGAAAGGTAAATGATCTGCGTCGGCAGATATCTTATATCCCGGCAACAAGCTCGGCGAAAATTCGTGTACCGTGTGTACGCACCTGTTGTTGTACTCACCCGCAGTCACATTGTGATACATATAATATTGACATTGATAATATTTATCGGCACGATTGTCGCGGTTCCAGTACGCGAGTCGATGAAAATCCCAGCAGCGAGCTAATGAGGTTTTGCAAAATTTATTCGATAGGCGCATTTGATCTCACTTCCCTCTCGTATTATTGTTGGCGTGAATAATTAGTGGGAACTCTTCATCTTCCTTGTTCTTCGTATAGTGAGAACGTAAAATTTCACGCTTCAAATACCGCTCTATATCACGCAGTTCGTATGGGAATGATAATTTCCTCATAGTAAAACTTGTTTATTGTATTTACATTGACTAGAGTATAGTACGTTTCTAAGTTCGTCAGACTGAGCTCATAATCGCCGTCACCCAAATCTACAGCTGGAAAGTAATTCACGGCGAAGGCTGCTGCTTTTGACGGTCGGAGTAAACATCAATGGCATGTTTCAAACGAGCACTGAATTAAACAGCACAATGTCTCTTAAATTGCTTGTCAACCGTTCGTAGAAACAAAATTGCTCGCAATTGTTCTGACTGTAACGTTGATGAGGCGTGCGATTGTACTCGACTTACAATGTTTGTCAGATACCGTTCGAGTTCCTTCGGCAGTCGAAGCTTGCTAAAATTGTCAAAGTACATGATGCGATTCCCTTTTTTAGCATACGTTATTCAATGCGTACCAGGTCTCTCGGCATTGTCCAGATTTACGATATCGCACTCATTTTGACATACTCCTTCGATCGGTAATGTAATACGCAAAAAGATGCCTCTAAAATATGGAATGCGTATACGGTTTGCAAATTGTTGCAATTGCACATGGTATTATAGTTATTCTCCTCGGCATTTAACGTTTCATCGACGTTTTTTTTCTACGCGCGATATTTTGTCCACGCTTGTAGGGAGCGAGGTAAACGGCGCGGCCTTCCATGGCGCGATTATGACGTTGCAGTTCTTCCAGTTAACGCTGCGCTCTTTGTTATCGTTTACTGCTTTGGCGACTCTTGCCGCGCCATCGACGCGTTTGATAACTCGGTAAATTGTAATGTTTCAGGCACCGACGTGATCATCGTACCTTCAAATCTGCTCATATATTCAGGTAATCTGTCCCTCAACAGATCTATACAACAGATCAATTTTCAAACTCTCGCAGCAGTACAATTTTCGATATGTATTCCAGTTCTTTTGAGATTATACTGTGCAGATCATCTGACACGACGAGAAATATTTTGATCGATATCGCTCTACGCAATTTTATAAATAGGCCCGTTCGCGATATCGTTTGCAGTATTTTGTGGAAAGAGAAAATATGCGGTTCATGCATCAGTCGCGAGCGACCAAAGTGACGAATCTTGATGCAAACTGATAAAGAGATGCGCAAGCATGCATGGTGCTACCTATATCTATGTGTGCTGTCGTTTGCGGACCGTCAAATTGTGGAAGATAAATGTGTTGATAAGCTTGTTGGAAAGTTCGCACGGAGCATGATTCGAAAACATGTACGTATACTAGAAATCGCTGCAACATCGATTTCGAAATATCGATACCTGACGAATTTGTTAGATCGAGAAAATATTTTATATTCTCCAATAACATCGACGTCATGCCACCGAGCGAAGGGCTTCCGAATTCCATCTTTATCTTTGATAACGTGGCATGTGACAAGCAGCAATAAGAGAGTACTTTGCAATGGGACAATACGCGGACATCGATTGCTTCTATCTCTGTCAAACGTACAAAGATACCGAAGCATCTTATACGACAATGCAAATTTGTTGATCTTGTTCAAATAGGATGGTACTAATCTGATTACGTGAATACTGATATGTCTTATGAGGATTTCTGCGATTTATGATTATGAAATGTTTGTGGTAAAAGTATGGATTTCTAATGATTGACAAGGTCAGTGCGCTTACTGATGGCACAGAAAAAGATTTAATTATTTTGCAATACCGTGATGTGATCAGTTGATCTCGAATCGTTGATATGGACAACAGCAAAGATCGTGAAAAGATAACTAAGGAGATTGTGATTCGATTCGCAGAAAGTATCGCACTTTGAAGACTAGTATAATGGAGAAAAATATCGTATTGAAGAGATACTTCACCTATTATCGACCCGCTGAAACAGATTGTTAAAAATATTGTTGAATCCTCCAAGGATCCTATTATGACTGAAACATTCTTTTTGGAAGATGAGGAACCAAAACCCAAAAGAAACCGAGTGTTTTGTACGATAATCCTATACAGGTTTCGCCTATATGTGCCTGTGAAATCAATGTTGAGTCAATCGAAAACCATCACGCTCCCATCATCGAAGTAATTTCCGAGATTGCCGATGAATCGTTCGTAACATCTATTCGACACATGCCTCAAACATCCGAGGGGCAAGAAAAGTTGCAAACTATAGTTCCATTAGGACAGAAATATCTGAAAGTCTTGAGCAGTAGAGAAGAGAGTCGTCAACATAAACGTTCTGTATGGAGTTTATTTTAGCGACGAGGGAACGATGCTTCATGACAAAGTATCACCTTGCACAAAAACGACGATATAATTATAGATGGGAAAAAATAAGATGGAATACTGGGCTTGTACAAGTTAATTTTCATGAAATTTCCCAACGAAAGTATCATCTACAGATGATAACGTACAGACTTACAGAAGTATTCTGCTGATGATGAATATTCACCGGCATAGTCACAGCCCGAGTAATTAAGTAATAGGAAATAAGGGATACAAGAATGTAATAGCGCCATTGGTGTCAGGTTAAAAAATTAGAACAGGAATAAACAAAAGAGTGGATTTACCGCATTACGGTAACAAGATCGATTATATTCATGAGACGATCTCAACGAAATTGTGGATCGTCTACGATTGCTCGAGGTCTTGCGCCAGGCGGATCGCAATGGTCCACAATGAAATTTTATCGATTATCGAAGAACTTCACGAAGCCGGTCTGATTATAAATTAATCTCGCTCTTCACACGTCGTTCAGTTGACATCGCAATATCGATCAACAAGTTTGGACTATCGCTTGGAGAAGGAAGCGAATCGCACTATTAGTGGTGTGGATTGCTCAGAAATTATGTGCGTGATAACGCTCTTTACATAATCGCAGCTGATTTTGACGCAAAGTAGCGCAAGATTCGATGAGTAGCGCTACCGGTGGATGATACTGATGCAGCAAACAAACGATACGTGTTCAAGATTTGAAAGATCGTCTGAATGAAATCGAGAGGAAGATTGCAGCCTTACAAAATAATGTGCAGGTTATGCTAAACGAACTTGAAAAGATGATTCGAGAAGTGCATCGTACTGAATAATTATCCACAATGTCTGAAAAACGTCTGCTGGTTGGTAAATTGCACGCTTCGGCAAGAAGAAACATCACAATACACGGATACGATGACCTGTGACAAGTGGATGTGGTCGAGGTGACTCATATATGCGATTCAACAGAGGTTACCATTACATTCTTATCGATGGTGTAAGCACGCATGGATTAAACTACTCAAAGCCAAGAGCGGGAACGAAATGACGAAGATAATCGCAAAGATAATTCAAGACGATGGAAGAAAAATTTACGTACTGAGGAAAGAAATTTTACAACTCATATATACAGAAACTCTTGAAAAAGCAAAACATCAATCATTATTCTACGTATTCCGTAATGAAGGCTTCGGTCGTCGAATAGTTCAATCATACGTTAAAAAACGATATATGGAAACAATTTACGCACAATGGAAATTACAAATGGATCCTGCCGCATCTCATATCGAATTACAACGAGCGCAAGCATCGAACTGTTAGTATGCGTCCCGTTGATGTTACCTCCGTGATCGCCGACAGATTCTCAACCATATATTACAATCGCATAAAAATTGCTGCACCTGTGTGATACAAAATGGATGATTCGGTACGCGTGAGCAAATTGAAGTCTTTGATAAAGATTACACGCCAAATTGGAGCACGGAAGTGTTTAAAATTATCAACAAACTAATCCAGTAACGTATCTTTTGGAAGATTTTCACGAAACCTATTGCTGGAAGATTCTACGAATACGAATTGCACAGCATCGTTAACCCTGATGTGCATCTTATTAAAAAGATGTTGCACAAGAAGGAAAACGAGGTTTACGTGAAATATTTGGGATTTGACAATTCACAATTCGTGAATACATAAAGACAATGTGTTGTAAAACTTATGTTTATTATAAAAATATAAATACGTATTATACATATTATAAAATATCATATACATATTATAAATATATATTATATTGTATTTACATATTATACATATTATATTATATATATTATACATGTTCTACATAGCATGTATATTATACATATTTTACATATTATACATATATTAAACATATTATACAATACAAATGTTTTATTTACATCGATAATGCTCCCATAGCATCGTGTCGATGGTACCTGGGACGATAAACCGCTTATCGTCATGCGGACTTAGAGCGATTTTTATTTCTGATATCGTGTACATCTCATGCAATTTAAATGTTATGCATGACTGTCTGCGCGTCATTTCGATTGCGTCATTCAATCCTCATTATAGATTTCGTTACAATGTTGCTCTTGATGCCTTTTGCCTTCTTTGTATTGCCTTCTTTCTTTCCTTCTACATACAAGGCATACATTTTCACTCTAAGCCCAACGAATTCGGTCATGATGGCACCGTTATTCTCGTCTTTCATAAGGCCAGAAACTTTTTTACTCGTGAGAGCGTGCACGCGTGCTTGCCCGCCGGATAATCGCTCATGTCGAATCTACTTATATCGCGTTTTATGACATCGTAGACATCGTAGCATTTTATGTGATAAATGAGGCTATCAGTATACATAATTTTGCATTTTTCGCGAAGCGATACTCGTGATGAAATTCGTACAAACACGTCTTGGATATGTATGGATATCGAGGATGCACATACCCACGTATATCGGTTTATCAAACTTTACCTCGAGCCTACGCAATTCTATTGCAACCAGATTCTCCGAAAAGATGCTATGGATGTGGAAATTTGATTTCGCGATCATTGCCTCAGCACCATATCTGCCTTCCCATTATGTTAATAACTTTACATCGACACGATTGCGTACATTCTCATGATTTTATATATATATATTATATATATATTATATATATATAATTATATATATATTATATAATTATATATATATTATATAATATATATATTATATATATATTATATATATAATATATATATTATATATATTATATATTATATAATTATATATATATTATATATATATATTATAATATATATATATATATTATATATATATA
>Ga0157364_1004789_pt1 | contig 13615 bp, 10 predicted proteins | sample AttsexASBM2_FD_111476 | JGI IMG/M metagenome (GOLD analysis project Ga0157364, IMG submission 111476) | Fungus gardens microbial communities from leaf cutter ant in Ribeirão Preto, State of São Paulo, Brazil - Atta sexdens ASBM2 | ecosystem: Host-associated > Fungi > Mycelium > Unclassified ... | reverse complement strand
CTGTATGCTCAGTTTTCTACGAGGTGATGAGGACTTAAAGATGAATATTGAAATTTTAAATTAGCTAATCGGTTTCTCTCTTCTACGTCATTGATCGTGAAGAGATTCCTCTCCATTGGGCAAACACGTTGTACTTCTCGACTACATATTTACCATTTCCCTTCAATTCTTAAATTCTTTCTAATCGGAAATGGCTAATCTTTTCTACTTCAAACCTCTATTGATGCTTAATGAACACTTATCTCTGCTTCTTCGTCGAGTAGACATATTTTTATAGCCTTTGGTCATGTTGTACATTCGACGGCGACACGTCAGTGCCAGTCACGGAGGTCGCCGCGAATGTGACAAGAAGAGATCTGCCCCAGAACCTAGTATTTGCCTGTCCAACATGACTATAAAACAACACCAACGGATAAGACGAGCTACAACCTTGAGATCCTCGTCCACCGAACAGAATTTGAGAGCAAACATGGGCGCGATCCGACGTTTTCGACATCGCGAGAGAAGCACTCCGCATTCACTACCGTCCCATTCGGCAATATGTGCTCGTACCTCCTCCGGATTGACATTTGAATTTCAATGAGCCGCGCTTGGAGGAGACCCAATGCTTCTTCGCCACTCGAGGAGTCGGTGGGGAGGAATAACCGACCGCGACATGACTGTATGTGGATTTCGGACGTTAAAAAGGAGAATTGGTGGTAATTTCGACGATTCCGTGGAAACTGGTATGTTTGTCCCGACGGAGGGCGTACAATGTCACCGCCTGGAACGGTGTTAATCGTGCTAAAAGGCAAGCCGGACACATTTTCTGCGCATTCTATTCGAAATTTCGAAATTTCATCCAGAATTGCTAATATTAAGTAATGCTAATTTTAGGAAACGAATAGTACAGCCATTTTGCCTAATTAACGAAGACGTTTTTTTTTCACAAATTAAACATTTGTTGACCATATTACTCGTAAAAAACGCAACACCGTTTAGAAATCGTTGATCTATTTAGTATACAATTTTGAATTTGTGACCTGAAAAAATATATATAGTGCAATATAAATTTAGTAAAATTTTTTAAATAAGAGTTTGAACGTTATTTAGATAATTTTATTAATCTGCCATATGTATGTATTTCGGATTAATTACAAGGAATTATATTTTACTTGATAGATTTACTACTACTATTAATAATATTTACATGTGAACTATTTATTACATTCCACATACATTTTTATATTAATAAACTGCATATAAAATTGCATTAAACTGATTTAAACGTTTTCGAATAGCATATGAAAAACTCTAGCAGAGACACGTTCATTTGATCGTCAGATTGCCCAGAGGTGCTAGGTCCATTTAAATGCTCGAGTTTATTTTCTTCTGTTGAGATTCTCGTGGTCCCGCAGCCGGATGTTCCGAGTGCGATGACGCGAGATCGCGGGCGAGCAAACGACAAACCCTCGTGTATTACGGCGCTTATATATGTTCACCTAAATGGTGGGCAATTAGAAGGACGGTAATGAAAGTGCCAGTCGAATCGGCGCGTTTCGCCGCTACACTAATAAAGAACGTGCTTTACGGTGCGCGCGTTGAACCAATGGACTCAGGATTTCCCATCATCTAAATTTCCCGCGATCGGCATTAAATTCGTGCCCCCGCTTGCTTGCGCCCGTGACGTACGCAGCCCCCTCCGGTTAACCGGATACTTATTAATTAGACATAATTGCGGGAATTTATAATATCGTCAGGCCTCGTGAGTATCAGTGCCCCGGAACGATAGCAGTGACGACGATTCGCCCATCGCCTTCTCCTCTCGTCGCATTACCGATGCGGAATTCGCGACCTCGCGATAATTCGCGATTCAACGATGCTCTTTAATAAGAAAGTTCAATTTCCTTTTATTCGTGTTATCATGGGTTTTTTGTTTAATGGTTAAGCGAGCTAAATGGAGAATGCATGAATGCCTTCTCTTGGTGATGTTTAAGCCTAATCTACAATATCCTCTTTGCTTTCTGTTTCTTGCTTTTTACCTCTTGCCTTTTTCCCTTTTTGCGACCGTTTTATCAACAATCGTATTTCTTGTGTCTTAAAAGATTCGTCAACTTTTACACTTCGAATGACAGAAAAATGAAGAAACAGGATAGAAGCAAAAAGGTAAGAGATAAAAACTTGAAAACTTTTAGAGGTGATTTAAACAATACAAATTACAAATAATAAGAAGCATAACGGCTTGATGTTTTAGCGAAAGTCATATATTTATCATATTAAATAAAAAAATTTTTTTATTTAATATGATACGTAAACATTTCGGTCACTTCCTGACCATCATCAGTACAATAAAATTATATAAGATATGTTATAAACGTTAAAAAGAATATTAAACAATTTCATATAGACGATTTTACATACATTAAAAAGAATGTTAACATAATCGTTAATGTAATCGTTAGTCAAGAATTGACAGTGATAAAATTACATTCGCTTAAGAAGGAAATAATTATTACAATATAGAATCCTTGTTACATTGAGACTTTATAAAACTTCGTATGGAAAGTACGGAATTTCCAGATTCTAATAAGAATTTAAAAAGAAAAAAGAAAAAATTACTTTTGTAATGTCAAGAGATAAAAAGAGATAAAAAGCAAGAAACAGGAAGCAAAGAGCACATTGTAGGAAGTTTTATTATTATTTTATCGTAAGATACATGAACAATATTGTTGTCCTCCTGCAACACAGAGATTTGCGTTCTCGGATTTTACGGGAACAAACAAACGAACGGATGATAAAAAATTTTCGCATGCTAAAAAATTCGGCAGTCCAAGGTGTACTCGTGCGATCTCTGCACCAACAGCCGATCGCGTGATTTGTTCCTCCGTCGGAACCGCCGTGGAGTTCGCGCGCTAGTCGTAAGTCTCTGCCGCGATAAGATCGGCTCTCAAAAGCTCCCGCGCCCCGATAGGTCCTACATAAGCTCGCGTCGTGGCCGTTATCGTGAATTGAGGCGCGTCCCACAGGCACATAAGCAGCCCTGGTACACCTGTAAGTTCTCTCTTTCCCTTTTCCTCCTCATTTCAGTCCCACCTTTGTCCGTTTATCTCTCTCCCTCTCGCTCGCTCTGCGTCTTCGGGTATATCAGTTGCTGATCGATTCAACCCGTGGGTGGTCTTGGCCACGGGTACGGTCTGTAATCCTACTCCCAACCGAGGCTACCCGGTGTTCCGAGGATTTCCACCGTGGCTCCTTGACTCAACGCATCGTCGCCGATATACCAGGCCTGGCATTGAAAGCGGCCACTGTATGTCGCCCCCGCCGAAGGGACGTACTTTACGGCGTCGTTGCGAACTCCGATTACTCGAATGCCAAGAGGTAGCTCGAGCGCCGGCAAAAAAAATAGCTGATCTGGCTATCAATGCATATGTCATGTTCGTGAATTCGGTGATTGAATTAAAGATGCTTGAGTATTTTTTTAAAAAGTATCGAATAATATCACTAAAAGTAAAAAAAATTGCGTGCAAATTGCGATGTAAATGACATAAACAAACTCTTTCTACACAGAACGATTTTGTAATATTTAACAATTAGCTAGATGTAGAAAATAATTTTGTTGAGTCATCGAAATAATTATAGGACGCTCAAATTGGTTGCTAGAATGTCAAAACTTTTGCACTAATGTTCATTGTGCTTAAAATTCTTACATAATTATTTTAATTAACCAACAAAATTATTTTCAGATCTGTATCTAATTACATTTTTAAATATTTCAGCAAAATCGTTCTTTCCATGTATAAATGAAACAAGATAGCAGATGCGTCACAGATAATTTTCCTTTGATTTTTTATGATCTATCTAATAGATTTACGGGGAAGATTCACCCGGTACGTGGAGCGGTATGAGATTGGGAGCGTAAAAGAGCCCGAGACAAATGACGTACAGGAGTGGTAAGCACCAAGCTCTCCGATGATATCGGATCTACATCGGCTGTCTAAAAAATATCAGTTGGAATCGCTCTTGACCAGTCTCGAAAATATGCCGGTATGCCGGGATCGTTAACACTTTGAGGACGGCGGACACAAATCACATGGAGGCGCATTTCGTTCTTAAAACGTCAAGCAACTCGTGTCACTTATATTTCGATATTTAATATATACTTTGATGTATCCCTTCTTCCCGCAATGCAATCCTTATGCAATTTTAATGGCCCGTCGACTAATGACCAGGAAAGACCATAAATCTTCAGTTCGCCTTTATCACAGTCTGGCACACGGAGGGGAATATACAGGAGGATCTATTACATTCTCCGATAAGCATCAGTTAGGAAGGCTGAGAATATTACGGACGAAAGTATAACGAGTCCTTGCATTTGCGGGCGTTATAAATTAATGCCGCGCGCCGCGCGTTCGTAGGTACGTCCGTTGCATTGTGGGCTGCGCGCATGGAGAAGATATGGTCTCGCCTTTATCGAGTTTAGATCAACCCGTAATGTCCCGCTAAGACGTATGTGCCTCATTAATTCACATTTGCAACAGGTCAGCCGCGGGATACACAGATCGACCGACCAGCCGAGAAGCGCAAGAGAGCCCCATTGTCGCGTTTGAGATCTCACTTTCGAGTCATCCCGTAGGTATCTAGTAGCTTATTCATCCTTCGATTAATCCGCGAGGTCGACACACCAAAAGCGACACACTTATCCAAACGCTGATATATCATGCCACGCGAGGTAAATGCGAATCTTTTTTTTTTTTTTTCGAGACAAACGACGTAGCGCGTTTCCGCGATAAACTCAAGGACCTCTCAGATGAGATGCGTTGTATCCGTGAACACTTTTTTACTGTCTTTATAAGCTGGGGAGATAATCGACTTAAGATAAATTAACGTACGAGAAACTCCATGCAGTCTCGAGTTGTTCTGAACATCGACTATCGCGAAAAGATATTACATGAGTACGTATCAAAATTATTTTAAGAAGTATCATTGTATATAGCGCGCAAAAATGTATGTATTGCAATTATTTTTACGTTTAATCCTGCATTACTCATTTCTAGGATTATCATCTGAATCACAAGAAAAGAATACAGATGTATATACATTAAAAAAAAGATGATTTGGAAGCGGAAGGAGATTAACTTTTTATACATTAAATATATGAATTTAATAAAATTTCTTTCAGAATATAATTTTTACTGACAATTCTTATTAATATAATTTTATAAATATAAATTTATTTTAATTAACGACCACAGAAATCTTACAATCTAAAAAAAGTACATGTATTCTTAAAAGAGTACGGCTATTAACTCTGCTCACGTAGAGTGTTCAGGAGTGTTTCGGTCTTATACATTCACTAAATGTACGAATGTTATAAAGAAAAATATGTATCAAGAAGTACAAACAAAACAGATAATTATATCAATTAGGATTAGGATTCTGAATATTGAATTTTTGGTTACCTCGATTAAAATGTTTGATAGATTTAATTACAAGTGTCTGATTTATATCTTTCTAATTAAATTTAGCAGAATTCCAATTATAATGCAACGAGATTTTCTTTTTCGTGTATTTATACACATTATTATATTTAGCGCAAATTATTTTACAATTAAAAATTTTTTTTATTTATCTTTATCTAAAGGATGTATATAAAATTATCAATTTTTATTTAATTGTAAATCATCAAAGAGAATAACAAAATTGAAATAACGTTGGGATATCAGAAACATTTCACGTGAGTAATTACGTTAAAAAATTACAATAGCGTAATATATACAATTAATCTCTTATATTACAATTAAGATTAATAAAACAAAAAAATCTGCAGTACAAATCTTCTATATTTTCTTGCAAAGAACAATATTAGATGGAGATAAGACCAGTGGATATGATGTGTCGGATATGAATTCTTATGAGAGGGAGATTCCTAGGAAGATATATTTTACGACAAGCCGTTCTACAAGGACTAAAACAACTATGTTGTTTTTTTGTAGTCGTTAACACAATAGTTTCTCCCGGTATGGTATGTCGACGGAGGATGTGGAGGAAGAGAGAGCAGTTAGTTTTGCGCCATGGGTTAAACATCGGAACAGCGTTTCGTCTACTTCCAGCGTCGCTTCTTGTCGTCCAGAGAAGCGCGAGAAACGATACAACGATGAGATACGACGGAAGTGCGACACCCCAGCCGTAAGGTAGTCTACCTTATGAATCCCCGGCGCCGATATGTATAAGCGGGTAGCCTGAGCGTTACGCGCCTCTACGGGGGTGGTCCGCGTTTCTCGCATACGCCGCACCGAGGGAACCAGCCGCTAATCATGTTACCCGTTATACGCATCGTCTATGTATCCGCTATGTCTCTTCATTACTATACGTTCCTGGTCGTTGTGGTCGGCGGTAACACGGCGATGCATTACCCGACGGCAACTCGGCTACTTGGCTGCGCTTGTCAACCTTACGCGTCGCGTCGTTATCGAATTTCAACGTCAAATGTCTCCCGTCGCTTCTGCACGCGCGCGATTTCGCACAACATGTTATAACGGTCTTTCATGAATTCGATAAGAATGCGATGTATAATGGAAAATATATTCTGAAAATAATTTTAAGGCATTGAAAATTAATCTTTTTATTGAAATGTCTCTATAACACGTTGATTCACAATTAATTCTTCATCGATATCATGGAATTTTTAAAGGTATCAATATTTTTTTTTGCTGTGAATTTTGGTAAAATTAAATCTGTAAAAAATAAATAAAATACACTTCTATAATAAAAGTAAAAGTATAAGTATATCAGAATTTTTTCAAATTTTTATATAATCTGAAACAATAAACAAATTTGCTTTTCCTCGAAGATCTCTATTTCTGACGTTAATTTCATGTTGCTGACGGAAGATTAAATAATTACATATAAATAAGTTTTTAAAGTATATCAGGAAAATCAGATACTATTTAAAAAATTAAGAAATTATGCAAAAGAACGACATATTTAAATTTCTGCCAAGAAAATAATTCAAAATATGAATTTTGAATTATCATCAAAGTATATCCCTTAAGAAACATCAGTTTGTATATATCTTAACGATATATAATTTCAGAGAAACTTTTCATATATAATAATGATGTCTCTTTTACGAAGGTCAGACGTTAGATTGCATTTGCGAGCTTGTACCTCGACTTGTACGGCGGCCACTTCGTTCCCTCGTTCGCACAAGCCTTCGCGTCGATCAGCCGCGGTCTATTCTCGAGGAATGGAACGTCGAACACGTGTCACGTCGAACGAACGACACGGGCGCACCTAATCACACAACGGTGGTCTACGATGCGTGTACTCACGAGTTTCTCGCTTCTAGGTGGTACCGCACAGTGCGCACACAATACCCGCGCGTCGTATGCTGCAACGGTGAAACCAGGCAGGATTTCACGGCGCAGAAATCTTAATTCTTGGAAGAGAGAAACAGGGTATGAGTGCGGTGGGAACCAAGGGATAAGAGGAAAGAGAGAGAAAGAGAGAGAGAATGGCTCGGGATCTTTGTCCCGATGGTTGTACGAGGATAATGCAGATAAATCGTAATCCCAGCGCCACGAAACGAGTGTCGATTAATTTCGAGATGAGCCCTGTCAAAATACAGGCGCACCATGAGGACCGCCGCTCTTCTGCGCGTACGGGAGAGCTAATCTTGACTAATAACTGTCGCAACTGCGCGCGTGAGGTGAAAAGAAAGAGCCCGTTATAGGTCTATGAGAGACGACAGAACGGCGTGTGTCTCGCATTGCCCTGCTCCGGCCTCATACCCTCTCACGATAGATAAGTCCGTAGATCAGAGATTATCATAATAAACTAATCATCTTCTCCATATAAAAATTCATTACGCGATTCTTTATCCCCGTTCTCGCCGGCTAATAATACAAAAATATTTTATTTAGGTGTTATAAGGACACACACATACACAAAATTAGACTATATACTCCACATTATTTCAAAATTGAATTTGATAGACTGCTTATTTTTTTTCCTTTAAAGTTAATAATTATAATATTTGTATTTATACAGTTTAGAATATATAAATATTTTTATATAAACATGAAACACACTTGTGTTATATTTATTGTAAAACTAACTTATTTCCTTGTATATGTAAAATTTATCTATCAATAACAATATTGTATTACTTAATATCGATAATTTCTAGAATTAAGAAAATTAAAAAATTTGCGGTTTGTGTGTGAAATATTTAATAGAAAGATTGAGATTGAAATGGAAGGCGGGAAGAGAACGCGCGAGAGAATTCATGATCGAGATCACACCGAGCTTAGCAATGCGAATGTATACGATTTATCGATACTAATGTAAGATCAACGGCGTCCGTTCTAAATCCGCGATTGGGCACTTAGTAAAAGGCGAGAAATGTCGGCCAGAAGAAAACGAGAACGTTTGCTCGTTCCACCAAGGCATTTCTCTTTGCTACGTGATCGACCATCCCCCGAATGACATTATACGCTGACCTCAACGTACAGTCAATTCGCAAAGAGGGCTCGAATGATCTATCCTGTAAGAAAGTTGCCTCTCAACACGCGATTGCGCCTGTTAGGAAAACCCTCTCTGTTACTTGAAAAGCTCGATCTCACTCGTGAGAAAATAAGTATTCCCGGAAGTGCGTTGGACGATTGCTGATACTTGTATAGTCGGATCGTAAAAAAGTTTTCTTTCAAGATAAACTTGTCGATGAGTTGCGTCAAGATTGATCGCTAAAGAAATAGCGTGACCGAAAGGTTTGTATGCCCGCTTAATTGCACAGAGAGCACGACGGTTTTTATTACGCCACGTTACGTTCTGCCGCAAAGCACGCGATCCTTCGCGAGACGTTAGGAACAAAGTATTACGATCATAAATAAAGTTGGCGTAATTACTTTAACAATTACCATTATCCGTTTCCTCTTTGCCGCCTTCTGACGCTGTTTGCCATTTAAATCCCTCGTGATCCAGCTAGTTGCGATATATCTTCCTTGAGATTTTTCTGTATCAACGATAAGTGAAACTTTGCTTTCGTTTCCGCATTTTTCATTCTCTCTGTTGACAGAACCGAATTGAAAAACATTCTGTGTATTTTGTCTTTACTGAAAGTAGTATAATATAATCTTTAATATAAGATAAAATTTAAATAATATTTAAATAAAATTTATAAAATGATATGCTTCTAATATCGTATTTTTTCGATTAAATTCATAAAATCATAAAATAATTTATCAAATCATAAGATTATGAAAAAAAAATGTCTATTAATTTATTTTATTTTAATTCTTTTATCGTAAAGAGAGAATTTAAAAATGTCACATGAATTTTTCGCTACATTATTATTTTTGAAATTTAATATCTACTAAAATCTCTCGTATAATTTAAAGTTTCTTTTATATATCATCTTTCGATATTGAAACAATTATGATTTTTCTTTAACAGATATAATTCTATATCTTTTTCATTCACATCTCTTCATAAAAATCGAAAAGAAAACAATAGAAGCATGTTGTTCGTTATTGATGTCTGTATTCGTCAAAGATACGAGATCGATGAGTTTCGCAGGTAGGTATATCATCTGAATGGAGAACGAAAGCGACCGCTGTTGAGGCGTTCGGGGAGTAATCAGCGCTAAGTACAGCGATTCCCCGAGAACCGTGACGCCATCTTGTTACGTGAGCGTCGTTTGTCTCTGACATATGATCCAGGGAACCCGTTGGTTGCCTCACCTGTCCGCTTCTTCTTACACATACGTCGCGCATTACCGTCGAGCACGGCGGATCAGCGGAGGAGGGAAACCGAGCAAGCGAGCGCGCGGGGATCTAGATCGAGATCGGAGAGATGGATACGCTCGCGAAACAAATTGATTCCGATGATAAGCCTCGATCGAATCCGTATCGAATGCGTCGGTAATTTGCCAAAGAATTGACGCGCGGATGTGCCGTTCCGTATTAGGAGCATCAGCCACATGTCTGCATCAAATAGATTCCGGCTTTTCCCCGAGACGTTCTTTTTACCTGCGAGTTGCATCACTCTGGATTACCGCGTCGAATCTCACTTTGAAGCGTCCGTCTTAATGCTCGACATCACGTTCTCACGTCCGCGTGATCTCGTAGATCCCAAGTGTCAATCAATTGCATTCACGTTCGCCTGGATTCTCGTGCAATCGGTATCAGTCGCTCTTGCATATAACGAGATATGATCGTTGGTGAACTAATCAAAGGATTAGACTCGATCATAGAAATGCCAAAGATCGTCAGAGATTCACCGAGTGTGGTGAAGATTCTTTTATAAGAACATCAAATCTATTGGCAATTTATGTGTTTTACGATATCTTTAATTCTAATGATGCAATATAGATGACTATGCCACAATATACTATGGTATGATGTGGTTATTGAACTCAACCACCAATTGCATCAATCAGGATTGAATCATTATGGAACTTAAAATATATTACCGTTAGTACAAGCATGCGTTAGATCTCTTTACAGTTTATTATGCGTGCACAAAATGAGTAGGATCGCATTGAAATTCCATGAAGATTCAGAGCGTGAGAATATCATAAACTTTAACCGCAAGCGAGATCCACACCCATGCTCCATTTAGCATTCTCTTCAGTATATCGAGTTTGCAACGTCATTGTCTGGTTCGGCCACAACATTCTAAGAAACCATTCGTCACTGGTCGCATTGCAGTTGGGCGTAGATCATCGTCTCGATGTATTTTGGAAAACGCAACAGCCGAATCGTGCGCTCACGATCCATCTATCTATTGTGGCAGCGATCGATTAGCCAGCGTAATCTACACGATCGAAAGAATAAGTCTATATCTTTGGAATAGAACCTAAATAGCTGGTCTTTAACTATGGCGATGGTCAAAGCGGATGTCGCTGAAGACATATTTCGTAGATTCGATCGAGATCTTGATCTCGATCCCACCTTCATCGGCGAAACAGGAAAAGAGGTCCGCGCGGCGAAGAGAAGAAAAGGGCGGGTGCAGGGAAGGGACAACGATAGGGGCCTGGAGAGTCCGCGTCGGCCACTTCCCATGTTAATATCCGGTTATGCGTAAGGTATGGAGGCGTACGGCCAGTTTGCATGGAAACTAAGGCATTACCGTCGTGGACCACCGGAGTCGAACCACTCGTCGAACAGTCCTGTTTGCCGACACCTTGGTGGACGACTCGCCTGAACACCCTACTCCTTATCTCTTCCTTTCCTTCTCTTTCCTTTGTGCCTGTCTCTCTTCCACTCGCGTTCGTTCTCAACTCGTCTCCACGCGATTCCGATTCCTACTCCCTAGAGACGTTCCCCGTTCTCTCATCCGCCGCGAATTGTTCAGATTATGCCCAAGTATCACCGCCGGATCATTGCGGTTTTATCGATACCGGCAGGTCCGACCGCTCAGATCTAGGGGCCGTGCGAGTTATCGGCGTTAACGATCACGGAGCCGTATCGCCGATCGTCGAATTAAATGGCAAGGCTGACTCGCTCGCATCTCGCGTTTCTTTCGGATAGATAAGACTGGAAAATCGCACTGGGAAGCGATAGTGCAAGTACTGACGTTTGAGGTAGCTTTGCCGTTGTTCCAGCTATTGTTTATCAGGCAGTTTGGTCTTACAATTCGATAATGCAACGATGTAAGGTTTTAATTTTATTATATTTACGCAGAAAGCATCCTTATGAGGCATGATTTTACTTTCTTTCTCTTCTTGAAGTATCATTGTATTAGAAAGAAGGAAAAACCTTCTCTTTAAACCGTTAGATTAGGTGTCAATTAGACGTGAGCAGTCGATCGCAGGTTTAGACAGAATCCCTCTGTTACAGGTTTTATTTTTATCTGAAAAACTTTTTATCTCTCTGAATTGCTTTTTTGCTTCTCTCTTTTTTCGGAATTTTTTACATGAAAAATATGAATGATTTTGTTAAAATACTAAAAATTTAGCTAATTAACATTTGGCTAATTACAGATCAGGAAATAATTTTGTTAGAAAAATAATTTTGTTATCAAAATAATTATTATAGAACATTCAAATTGATTGTTAAAATATCAAATTTTTTTGCAGCATTGCTCATTGTACTTGAGAGTCTTACATAATTATTATATTTTAATGATCCAATAAAATTAATTTCAGATCTATATTTAATTAAATTTTTACATATTTCAAATTATTCTCTCTGTATAGCATTAAAATAAACTTAACATTTTAATTAATTGCAGAATCATGAATGTTATTGTGACGTATATTATTTTTGGTAATAATAAATAAATTTTAATTAATTTCAATTAATATGTATTAATATGTAGGTATAAACAAAACTATAAAGAATAAGAATGAAAATGCTTAGTTTGCGGCCTTCAGTCGGTGCATTCCTGCGTCATTACATTCACATCGGTGGATCGCTTTTCAATATGACTCCGGCACATTTGAGACGGCATCTATGCCGGATCTAAAAGCTGACCGGCGCCCACACTCGGGGTTCCTAGACCTAAGGAGGTTCAAAGTTCCCTCCGCGGTCGTTTACGCCTTATTTATTCTCGTAATTTACTCCCACGCGGCCCTTGCGCGCCGGCAATTTACTTTACGACGATCATATCTGAAAGTGGCCGGTAGAGAGTGCTGCCCGGATCCACCGATGGCCTGAGACCGCGCGGATCGCGTCGCGGGGTTCCCGTCTGTAGCGACGACGGCCTCGGATAATGGGCAACGGACGAAAGGTGGGAAAGGGAACGGGTGATGACGCCGGTGAAAAAGAAGGAGGCAGCACAAGAGCAGCCGCGTGTAGAGAATCAGCTGGACCGTGTGTCTTTTCGCGTTCGTTCGCGACCAACGTTTATGGACTGTCGATATGCAATATAAAAAGTCACGGCGAGCATCGTGTGCCCCAAGTGTACTCATGGCGAATACTTTATGACCCTTAAATGTCGCGACCGCGAGAGGGCCGGCACTTTGGCGCGATGTCGGAAATCTCGATCCCGTCACCGCATCTCTCGTCTGTCTCATCGACTTCGAACTGACGCAAATCGGAAGAGTTACGCGTGAGGGCAAATATACATTCGCTATTAGGATTACCGAGGATGTCTAGGGTTGGCACGAATGATCATATATGGACGTTACGGACAGCGAGTTGTATCACATGTACGACAAAACGTACGTCGTACCGCCGTTGAAATCACATAATCGATTTCCGCTACAGGCATCTCTAAAATGTGACCTCTAACAAGCAGAGGTCATCGAAAACGATTAAACGGTGCCGGAGAGATCGTGTCACAAGTATTTTCCTCCGATGAAGTGTAATTACCGTTTATATCTATACTCGCACATTCGCACGCAACCTTTGACGCTTTTAATTAAATTAATTGAAGCCGAGCACTAGTATCGCCTGTCATGAGATACGGCGACGCAGATAGATTTACTGATATCTGAGAAAGATATTTGATTCTTTAACTCCCATCATCAAGCTGAACTATTTAACCCTCTGAAGCTAATGGTGGGTATTCTATTGGAACCACTCAGTTATCTCTATATCACAAATGTGAACAATTCAATTTTTTTTATGTTTTATATATATGCAAATTTGGATTATTCTTATTAAAATATATTTAGTATTAATCCTTTTTT
>Ga0157364_1004788_pt1 | contig 13616 bp, 9 predicted proteins | sample AttsexASBM2_FD_111476 | JGI IMG/M metagenome (GOLD analysis project Ga0157364, IMG submission 111476) | Fungus gardens microbial communities from leaf cutter ant in Ribeirão Preto, State of São Paulo, Brazil - Atta sexdens ASBM2 | ecosystem: Host-associated > Fungi > Mycelium > Unclassified ... | reverse complement strand
TAAAAATTTTCAAACAGAAACGCACACACACACACACACACACACACACACACACACACACACACACACACACACACACACACACACACACTCTCACTTAATTCATATTGAATTATTGAAGTATCAGTTTTAGCTTTGACCGTTGTAGGCCTTTAATTCCTAATTAATTCTTATTGGATTATCATTTTTTATTATCAATTTCACATCAATTTTTTAGATTTATTAAAATTTTAATTTAAATCAAGTTCGTTTTTAATGTTAAAAATTAAAAATCGTCCTGTATATTTTAATTGTTTTGTTTTGTATACAAGCGCGCATGTGCGCATATTACGTTTTTAACGTTTTTATACTTTATAATTTGTATAAAATGTTTCAAGTCTATATGTAAAAAATTAAACGTATATAATTTCATAAATTTTCGCTTATTTCCAAATTTTTAGATACATTACTAAAAGTTTTGTTCTAACTATATATGTCGTTAGATCATTTCTTATCTTATCATAAACGCAATCATCAACTCGTTATCAAAAAAACTATTTAAGTTTGAACCATGACGTAGACATCTAATAGATGTCTCAATAAACTTTGTTCTAAGTCACGTCGTTATAAGGTCGTAACGTTAATTTTGATATCGCATATTATTTAATGTATTGTTATTTATCCAAATTTATTATTGCAAGAAAATGAATGGATCCTCCATTTACAAAAAAAAGATTATTGATTTTTTGCAATGTATTTGATATGTTGAAAAGAAACAACGACTAAAAAGGAAAAAGATAGGATTAAGGACAATATAGCTGACGAGAAATATTGAGCACGTATTAAAATATCGTAATGGAACGTTCAGTGCCACTTAGCGGAGGATTGCGAGGTCGTAACGCCAAGCGAAAGCTCCCAGGTGAAGCGGCGGGCACGGGTTCTGGAAAAAAGGGTAGAGGATCCGATATGACCACTCCTAAACTGCCGGCTCATGGTTATCCGCTCGAGCACCCATTCAATAAGGACGGCTACAGATACATTTTGGCAGAGCCAGATCCACACGCGCCTTTCCGACAGGTATGCTTCGGTTTTCTTTGTGCCTGCGTATATTAATTTTTAATTTTTATATAAATCACGCGCGCGCGCGCGCGCGCGCACACACACACACACACACACACACACACACACACACACACACACACACACACACACAAATGTTGTGCATATATATATATATATATTGGAATAATGTCAGCCAAAGGATCAAAATTTTTTTATTTTCATTGCATCCCTATTGCAAGAAAAGTTTTGCTGAAAGAAGAAAGGAAAATATATATTGTTGATTCTTCCAATAAATTTATCAATTTTTAAAACTTTATTGATCGAAGAAGATTGATTTTATCGTGTTGATTTCTTTTTCAGCATAATAATATATTTTTGCCTTCTTTTCTTTTGTAAATCAATTTACAATATATAATGTAAGGAAATCTTAATTTTGACTGCATACATTGACTATGTTTCAATATATACTGCCAATACTGAAAATCTAGAATATATAATATAAATTTTCAATATATCGGAATGCCATTATATACAATATATAGGAATTTATCTAGAATTAAAAGTTATTAAAGTTTTTGATTAATTAAAGTTATGTTATTGTTTCATATTAATCAATGCGTAAAAAGTAAATCATAATTGTAGTATTTTTTATTTTATTTTATTGGGAGTTTTCGAAAGCAATTTCTATGTTACAGTCAAGGGATTAAGATTCTGAATTTAAATGCATAATAACATTTAAAATAATTCTAAATTTTTCTAAGTTCTTCTATAATTTTCTAAATATATTTTCTAAATTCTTCAATTATTTCAATTTGTGTTCAGGAATTCGATGAAAGCAGTGATTGGGCTGGTAAACCTATACCCGGCTGGCTCTATCGCGCTCTTAGCCCGAGTACGATCTTACTCGCATTGCATGATCGTGCGCCGCAACTCAAAGTGGCCGAGGACAGATTAGCCGTTACTGGAGAAAAAGGATATTGTATGATTAGAGCTACGCATAGTAAGTAAGAACAATCTTTCTATTAAATTGTTAAAATGCTAGCTTCTTTTCCACTTCAGGAACTAAATTTTACTAGCAATTATATATTGATTTCGTATTTTTTCATATAAACTTTCTATATTAAAAATCTAATTGTACAAATATTTAATGTCAAATACGAACATATAACCAGAAAGAGCATATTTTCTAATACTGATATATACATAATTTTTCGATAATCTAATTAATTTGAAAATATTGATATATTCAAAATATATAATATTATTACTATATATATAATATTATTATATACTAGCTATTAATATTACTGAGAAATTATGATATACAATTGAAATTTTTTTATATTCTTTTCAATTTTTGTTTTAGTGATATTTACATTTTATTTATTCTTATATTTTATGCATCTGGAAAGTTTGCTATAGTTGGGTAATTTTGTATAATGATCTAATTACATTTATTATACAGATGTAAGCAGGGGTACTTGGTATTGGGAAGCCACCATTGAAGAAATGCCAGAGGGATCTGCTACGAGACTCGGATGGGGACAAGAATATGCAAACTTACAAGCTCCACTTGGCTATGACAAATTTGGTTACTCATGGAGATCCAGGTATTGCATATCACCATTAGACAGAGTATGAAAAAAGTTGCGGACCCCTTAATATCTTGAAAAGTAAGCATTTTTGTAAAAAAATTTTCATACCAAAGTTATAGGGTTTCAAGTGGTGCATTACAGTATAATAATAATAGAATAATTTCGGATACCATTCTCAACGTAAAAATCACCTGAAATTTTTAAACAGAAAACCCCCCCATTTTTTATTACATATTCTTATAACTGACTTCGAAAGTTTTTTTCTCTTAGTTTTCTAGAGAAACACTATAATAAACACAACTAATAGGAAATAAAGCCCATAATGGTCAAAGTTCATTGATCTTCATTGATCAAGTCCAGTGATCTTTAGTACTTAAATAATTCGTGAATTTATACATCACGTATCAAATTGCTTCAGTGATCTAAAAGGCTTAGGATTAAAGGCTTAAGATGCTCGCACGGAATGGAAAAGATAAAGATTCAGATTCGATTCCCAAGTGAGGCAATATTTCGTAAATAATAAATTATTTACAGATTTTAATATGTTTATCAGCATCTTTAAGATTTTTTTAAGATGCCTATGAATGTCACATTATTAAATTGCAAGGCAATTTAATTTGTGATAGTATTACGGTATCGAAAAATCAATTCGGCACGTAGTTTGGCAGGATTTGATCGTGGTATATAAATTCACACATAATTCGAATTACATGAGCTAAAGATTCAACTGTTATGAACTTTATTTTCTATTAGTTGTGCATTCACATGTACACGGTTAAAAATAAGATTCTCCTTATAATAAAGATTTTTTTAAATCAGTACTTTTCAAGTTCTTTTCAACTTCCTAAAGTATTCTTTTCAAGAAAAGAAAACAAATGTAATTTTTTATAGAAAAGGAACACGATTTCACGAAAGCCGTGGCAAGCATTACAGCGACAGTTATGGTGAGGGTGATACCTTGGGCTTCCTTATAGTTCTCCCAGACGCACATGATGCATCACACATTCCGAATACTTATAAAGACAGAGTGAGTACAGCAAACCTATTTGTAAAAATTAAATTAATAAACATATACATATACGTATTATGTATACTGTATATAATATACATAATATAATATACATAATATATATAATATACATAATATATATAATATACATAATACATATACATATATGTATTATATATACTATATACAATATACATAATAATAAGTTAAACTTAGTAGACCGGTATAAATTATTTATAAATAACATAAATAAGCACCAAATATGACCGAGTTGCTTAAAAAATATATATATATATATATATATATATATAAATGGATGATTTTTTAAATAAATAATTATGTTTTTTTTTATTAATTTGATTCACATTATTCTATTCATAAAGATATTAAAGTACAATTATCAAAAAATTAATAGTTTACGACATTTAATATTTTATGTCAATTATGGGCCAGAATAAAATATAAAATTTCTCGTAAATCATTGATTTTTCGATAACTTTACTTTTATATGCGGAATAATCAGAGGAATCATATTATAAATAAAATTATACAATTTCATTAAAAAAGATGATGATACCTGTCATATGGCCTTAAAAAACTCGATTTTTTCGAAAATTAATTATGTCAATATTTGGGTCCCTTTAAATTGTAGAATTTTTATCTGAAACATTTTTGCGTATTATTCATATTTTCTGAGATATTCGACTCATCATGTTTGAAATAGATTATCCTGTATAATTTTTAACTGAAATTTCGATCGAACTCTAGTTACAATAATATAATTATTCTTTGTATGATTTTGTTACTGAAATATTTGCATATAATTAAAAAATTAACTTTTTATAAAAATATATCTAATAATTATTACGTCTTTTCCGATTTATAAATTAGCCTTTAGTAAAGTTCAAGAGCCACTTATATTACGAGGAAAAAGATCAAGTACAGGAAACTCTAAAAGCTCTACGGCCTTTAGAAGGTAGCAAAATTATATATTATAAAAATGGAATCAACCAAGGTGATGCCTTTGTAGACATCAACAAGGGCGCATACTATCCAGGGATTTCACTATATAAGAGCGCGATGGTTTCTGTGAATTTTGGACCGAATTTTAAATATCCTCCAACAGATGTTACGTTTAGAGGCGTAAGTAAACATTTCTTACGTACTGTAGTTCAAGTAAATTCATGTCTTTACTGCTATCTAATAATCGACAATATTAATTCACAATCGTAGATGGTACTTTATATCTACATATAGAAAACATATAAAATTTTCAATTCATGTCGGCTTAAAATAAACTTTGCATTTATATTACTCAAGATGTGTGCAATTAATCGATATTAGACTAATAAGTTATTCGAACCAACGCTAGAAGTCAAATGCTGATAAAAAAGAAGTCAATATGTCATGTCATATTTAAATGTTTTGACTTTTATGATCTTTCTCAATGATATAACATTTTATATAAAATCTTTTGAATCTTTGAATATCGCCACTTTTTTATAGTTTTTAAAATGATAAATTATCTTCATGTACTCACAATTAATTAAAATCACCATATCAGATTAATTTATTGTATATTAATTTATCCTCAGACTTTATTAAATTGCATCAAACTCAAGTTATTCTAATAACGTTTTCGGTCCGACCGAACTTGCACCAACTTGTTAGAAATGTACTATCAATAATCTTGAGGAATCATTACACTGTCCAATAATAACATTTCATAGGTACAGTATCCTCCATAAATTTGAGAACACCCTACGTTTTTTAGGTTTGTAATTATTTAAATGAAAAAGACGAAATAAAAATACATACATACGTATGTTATTTATAATGCACATATGTATGTATTTTTATTTTGTCTTTTTTCAATTAAAGATTTGATAATATGCTATTAAAATATGGAATTTTAATAAAAATGTGATTCATACGAAATCTGATTCTTCATTTTACAATTTTTGCGGAGTCTGAAATCAACTTATAACTCAAATATTTTACCACTTTTATAGAAAACGTTAAAATACAATTAAATGTGAACATACAACGAACACAAGTATGACGTTGTAAAACAAATGACAAAATGCATATAAACAATCAAAGCGCGAAAATCTTGAGTGCTTCGATGCTGCAAAATGATTGTCCAACATATTTTCGGCATGTACAAGCTTATAGATGTTTTAGATAAAAGTTTATTATCATTTAGATCACGTTTTATAAATATAATATCTAAATGATGATAATGAAGTATTTAAACCAAAAATCGCTGTCAAATGATCGCTGTCATGTAATGACTTTCCAGTAAAACGTAGGTGTGTTCCCAAATTTATGGAGGATACTGTATATTTAGACCATACCGAAATCAATTCATTAACAAAAAATATCTGTAATTCTTTCTCTTATGTACTTGTATTCACAAAATATTCAAAAAATTGTATTTAAATACAAAATATTCAAAAAAATTGTATTATAGTAATATAAAATATTCTTAAAAAAGTATTTAAATACAAAATACTCTCAATAAAATAAAAATGTACTTAAATACGTATTTTAAATACATATTGTATTTCATACTGCCCACTCTTGGTTGAGATACAACGCTAGAGATTGTTGTTCACTAAATGTAAACAAGAATAAATGATGCATTATGCAGATTATGTGTGAAATGGAACGCATTTTAGATTGAATCAACAATGCAATTTTAATTTTAATAAAAGAATTGTTTAAATATATACATAATTTAAATGTATTTAGTATTCACAATTTTAAAATACAAAATACTAAAAAAAAATATTTAAATGCAAAATACAAAATATTCTAAAAAAAAAGTATTCAAATACAAAAAAAAGTATTCAAATACAAAATGTATTTAAATACATGTTTTTCAAATACTGTCCATTCCTGCTGTATTAGTCAAACTTTCAATTTTACAAGGATTTAGCAGTTTTTTATAATTCTAAATAACATCAATAATTCTTACTAATGTTACTGACATTAAATAATTATCATAGATGCACGAGAAGGCGGAGGAAGCGATAGCCGAGCAGTCAATGGCGGACATACTCTATCTTACCGAAAATGAAGGCAAATTAAGACTGGACACATTCGTATTGTGACATTAGTGCATCTTTTTATTTTTGTCATTTTCGTTATACATTATGCAATTACAATTGCAGGGATGGATACAACAATACATAGAGCAAAAACAAAAAAAGAAAATGAATTATGAGAAATTTTTAAATTTATTTGTGAATATGTGCATGCTTACTAAAGCTTTGGTCTTTTTAGTAGTGAAATAAATTCAAAGAAATAAAGGGAAGAACGTTGAATATCAATTAAAAACTTGTGCTTCATTGTATTGTTGAACCAAAATCTTGCAACTAATAAAAGATCGAGTGCAACAATAGTTGAGAAGACGCTTCAAATATTTTTTGAGAAAATGAATCCTAAAGTTACGACTGATGAAATGATATCTTTGAAATGATATCTTTGATGAAATGATATTGATGAAATGATTAATAAACTCTTGATTTTTTATTATTTTTATCTCTGTATTACAATATAAATATTTTAATTCTGTTCTATTCCATGTTCCGATTTTTCAAATTAAAAAGTTTCTTCATTATCTGATTTTGTCTGATATACAGAAAGCATTTCATATATAATTATCTTATTTAATAAAAGAAAAATATTTATGTAAATTGCAGCGGAATATGTTTATTATGTGATACTTATGCTATATAAATTATTTTCGCAAGTTAAATTATTACCTTTATATTATTACCTTTATATTTATAATTAATCATTAAATCATTACACGTTACTTTCCAAAACCGCCCCTGCAAGCAGGACTCGCGGCCACTGTTTTATTGCTTGCTTCCCATTGCTCTGGTGTTTTCGCCTTAAAGATAACAATAATATACGTAACAATAATTTTTTTATCTAGCCCATTTTAAAAAGAGTACTATTTTTCTTTCATGCTAATAGTGAAGAATTAATTAATAAATAATAATCATCACTTACTGTAATCGATAGAGCATGTACACCTCCTTGCAGTTCTGCTTGCAATAACTGGTTTATCATTCGGTGTCGCTAAATTAATAATTAATTCAGGTATCCTTTCCATTATACTAAGTACACGAAATAATATCTAGTTTTTAATCTCGTAATTATATAAGTTCATAAATGAATATCATTTATTTTTTATTATTTTATTTTTATTATTATTATTTTATTTGCTATTTCAAATAATGCTATTATTTTCCATATGATTTATTTTTGATACATCTTATATTTTATCCCATAATTAATTAAAATTTTTTTTTAAGAGGTGTAAAATCAATTATTAAAATGAAACATTTAATAAGAGAACACTAAAAATCGATAGTACTTGCCTTGATCAATGGCTGCTTGTCAAATGTTTCTGCTACAACCACTACCTTAAAATGTGTCTCAGAGTTTTTGGGAACATTGTGCATATAGGATTCATTAATAACTTCGCAGTGAAGAGGTTTTAGTGCAACTTCCAACTTTTCCTTAATTGAACTTTCTATAGGCCTGATGAGTGCTTCACAACTACTCATGTCTTGTTGATGACGAATCATACTGTAATCTATGTTATTGTTTTATTATTCAATTAATATTAATATCTATCTTTATTACAAATAATGTGCATTAGGCAAAAAGGTAAAAAGTACCAGTAAATAAGGATAAATTGTGCCTTGCAAAACCTAAAGTAACTTTTAAAAATCCTTCGTCTCAAGAAGGATAAGCTATTGACTGCGTTCAGCAAAGCAGCTTTACAACTGTTGCAAAATTCTTCAGTATAATTGGTTCCATCGTGAAATAGAATTTGGCTTTATTTATTGGTACTCCTTATATTTAAATGCTAAGATTTCTATTTAAAAAAATAAAACATATCTGCACTTATATATTAATTGCTATGATCAGAGTATCTTAAGATGTTAGAATGAAAATTACTGAAAGATACTATAAAGATACTAGTTACAAATATAGTTTACTTAACAGACTTATAGAAAAATAGGTTGAGAAAATCTAGCTAATGCCCAATTTCTTCCAGATAAGTTGCGAATAATCTTATCCAGGAGATATCTCTATGTCTGGAAGATATCTCTTGGATAAAGTTAGCCAGAGGTGAAGAAATTGGACATAAATATTCCTGTAAGCATGATATTAACAATATTATGATATTAACAATATATTAGTAAATTGCCAGCAGATTAAAACAGACTATTGTGATAAAAGTATCAGCTACGTTTACATTAAAGTCTATTTTACAATTGTATTAAATTAACCAATTACAATCAAATATTCTTCTCATGTTGTAAAACATTCTTCTCAACTGTAGTTGGTCAATTACAATTACAACTATGCTTATGGAATTGTGAAACAAGTTTAAGCCTGTATTCTACAATCAGAATTTGTTGATATAAAGTACTTTCTATTTAGTGATACAAGTCGACACAAGTATCTATCTCTGTTACTCTCTGAATACCAAGAAAAATAGAATGATATTTATGTCGACTTGTGTCACTAAATGGAAAGTACCTATTATTTGACAGTAAATTGCCCAGGAATTAAATAAAGCCTGTTAATTGCTAATCATTTAAGTGGAATATCATTAAAATGATTACAAAATCTGTTCGGTTTCTGCAATCAATTGACCATTATATTTCATTAATAGATTCTGTTATATTTCTGTTGACATTTTGCTAATGAAATTAAGTAGATATGCTTTGCGAAATCTGTTGCTGACAGATTTGACTGCCTAAAATGAATGCTCACTCCTTATAGATTTTAACGAAATTTTGTTCACATATGTATTTTAATGTATAGAATAAGCGTATGATAATAAAAATCATCACTAGGCATTGCGAGTTGCAAGAAGAGCAATCAACCATTAATAAGTGATATTTTTAAGGTTTTAAGGAAATTGTACTTTTATGAGTCTTCCAATATAACGCATTTTTATATAATTATCTTATAATTACTTGCAACTAATTACTACGTCATGTGTATAAGAAATAAATTTTTAATTAAAATACACGTACAATAATATTTGCTCTTGTAGAGGAGAAGCAGTAATGAAAATGCTTAATCTTAGTTTAGAGTATATAATTCTAATCGTCTTTTAGACGTAAAACAATTTTAATCACTTTAAATACTTACTTTTTTTAAGTATTAATCTTATCGGGCTTGCTTTATGCATTTATTTAGTTTATGTGTGTGTGTGTGTAGATAATTGTTCAGTTTAGTCACGTCACCTCAAAAATCGATAAAATTAAGTTCATTCAACGTGTTTTTGGTCGAAACGAACGAATCTGGCAGAAAAACTCGCCCCGTAACTTGAGATATTTAATTGTTAAAGTTCATGACTATTCAGGTTAGAAAATCTGTCACGAAATACTACGCAGCGAGCATGCATAAAGCGGAGAACACAACTCTTGCATAACGCATATACATAAGAAATTCAACCAATCAGAGTTCTTTATTTCATGCAAAAAGAAGAAAACGAAATGTAAATGAGTGATTTCTTAAATCGATTATCGCATCAGCGATTTTATTTCTATCGGAATTAAACTCGCTAGAGAATCAAATACTTGGAATTTATCGAGAATTGTCATGCGAGAATCGATCAAAGAAATTCAAGTAATGATTAAAATAATATATGTTTAATGCAATATTTTATAATACATTACAATGTATAACAAGAAATTCTTTTACAATAATTTCAGAAATTCTTTTACAGTTATTTCATGTTTGTTAAATCGCCTCAATCATATCAGAATCGTAATACCATAAGCGAGAAATGGTACATAAAAATTTCTTGTATCAGAAATTATAATTTTTCATACTTATAATTATAATATTATACTTATAATTAATATTTATAATTAATAGATATATTTGAAATTATGTGCTTACATTTCCGACAGTAAAGCAATTATTATTATATAGATCAATCTTAATATGAAACAATTACTCTAAGTAACGCAAGTATAATTAACATAATCTTTTTTTGTACTTTTTATGCATTTACATTCAGGACTTAATAATACATTTAGTATTTATTTTAATAAATAGCATTACTCAATTCTTTTGTTATTTATCTGATTATCGCTCGATGATATGGAATGTCCTATTATCTTGATGCATTCAATGATATTTTCGGTATCATTATTGGAATGTCCATTGCCATTTGATCCTTGCTGCTCTTTTGCTTTCATTCTTTCTACAGGTAACGCCTCATCCTCATCATTATCAGAATCCTCAAATTCGTCGGAATCAATTTCTAAATCTAACATGGTTTTGCGTTTATTAGGTTTATTGTTCTCTTCCTGCTTCCTTTTGATACCCGATGTGCTCGCAGCTTTGAACCCTTCTTCTATAGCATCTCCAACTCTCTCAGTCAATTCCGCACGTTCCTGGTCATAACGCTGATCTTTAAATTCATGTTTTGGCTCGGTGCAGAGTTTTTCTAGCTTCTTTTTCTTGCGTTCCACTTCCTCTTTCTCTCTCTTGGCTTGTTTATCAATCCAAGCTTTCAGCCTCTTTTCTTCATTTATATCGCGCAATCTGCGACCGCTAAGATCTCTGCAAGCTTCGCGATTTGTGGTTTTCTCAATTTGCGCACCTATCGCGCGTAACATAGATCCAAAACCACCTTTGCCACCCAACAGTCTTGGAACCACAGTTGCATAGCCATTCGAGCAAATATCATCTTCCTGTACGAGTCGACCATTGTGCAGGACATAATATTGATCACGTGAAAAATTCTGAAAAAAAGAATTATTGATCCATGTGATATTTCTTTGTTAGTCTTATATTTAATAAGTTTCTCCCATAACTTAAATTTTGATAAAAGTACATTTTTATGCAAAACAAGGATTAAAAGGTCATAGTAGCTTAAAAAAAAATTAAATGTTCTATATATATATATATATCTAAAAATTAAAAAATATATGATATATGATATATTATATGATATATATGATCATATTTGATATAAAAAAAATTCATCTGAAATTATATAATTATAGACTACATTTTGTACTGCAAGTATCAGGCAATATAGGATCTTGTTTTGTAGAAAATTGAAAATTCATGTCGAATTGTATAATTATGGACTTCGTTTGGCATAGAAAATATTGATCATTGTATAGTTTTTCAACTTTGCACATATTATTCATCTCTTGTTACCCAATATTTTTAATATAAAGTGAATGTATAATTATGATTCTATATGGATTTTAATTTTCTCTTAGATCTTTTATATTGTCCAGAACAATAAAAAATAAGATTTATTATTGCAGAGTTCTTTAAACTTTTCACATAAAGCAAGATCCATCCTGAATTATCTTTTGCTTTCTGTACACAATGCAATATCAATTATGCTATTTTAGTTTTAGCTTGTAACTGGGATTCAAATCCAACAAACTGAATCTGCACATAATTTATAAAACTGAAAAGTATAAGTAGTAAAAATTTGCATATTATTGAGCATGAAGATCCATTTTGAAAATAGAATTCTTTCTCTCATATTTATTTGATTCATTCTTATCAGTAATTTAATTTCTATTTATAATTTCATATTTCATGCACTATTTTTTTTCTATTATAATATATATTTATATTACTCTTTTCTTTGGCTTAATAGATCTTCTAATTTTTAAATACATTGTCTTTCACACTTAATTAATTTTTGGAGCATTAAGCAGCTATTTTTATTTTTCAAATTTTTGTTTTACACAAGATATTGAATGTACATAATTTCATCAAATTCATATTAACAAACTAAAATATTAAATTATACATTGAGATTTCAATTGTTTGAATCAAATTGTTTTAAGAAATTAATAGCGTTTTCTACTAATTAGTACAACACTGAATATAAATCAATTTATATGTTTTCAATGTTAATAAATAATTTAATTCTTTTAAAGCTGGTTTTTCATTATCTTAACTTGTGATTAGGCTTAACCTGATATTTTATTTAATAAATTTCATTTATGATGATATTATGGATAAAGCTTATTGAATGAAACATCATGTTAAGCTTACTCAAGTTAACCAGATAATGAAAAATCGAGCCTTAATAATAAATTATTTTTGTCATAATGTTAATCTCATAATCTTAAAAAGACTAAATTCTTCATTAACACAAACTAAATCGATTTGCATTCAATTGCACCAGTGTTGTACTAACTTTCCTATTAGAAAACACTACAAGAATTCCAAAGAATAAAAAATAATTTAAGGTTAAGTTAAAAAATTTAAGGTCTATCACTTACTGTTTCTCTTTCAATTTCTTGTTTTAATTCTTGCATAGAGACCGGCGTGTTGAAGCTGCATTTCAAGGATACTCCCACGATCTTCACATTCAACATTTTTATTTATATAAAATTTGTTTTTAGACTACAAGTCAATACAAGTACGAACAAATGCAACTTATTCCAAAACGGGATTGTACAAGATTGTCAGATTTTTTACAGGTGTCGTCATTGGCGCTCATGTCACCTAACGACACATTTTCATGAGCCGCTCAAATCGACTGTTTTAGCGACAAAACGATCATGTGATAAAAATTGACGCTTGATATTCGTCAATTTTGATCATCATGATCTTTTTTGTCGCTGGAAACGGCCGATTGGAGCGGCTCGTGAAAATATCTTAATGGCAGATATATTAGCGCGATATTAGCGTGCGCGACACCAATATCTTTAGAATGAGAATTACACCAGTATATCTTTAGAATGAGAATATCAGTAAAGCTATACACTCATTGGATATCGCGTGTCGCGCACTACGGACATTAAAGTCACTAGATTATAAAGTACAATTGATTTCAGAAATGTCACATAAAAATGGCCGAAGTGCACATAATACACGATTTGAAGTACACCAAGGTTCACATAAAATGCTCAAGTTCATGCGATGATCACACGTGTGAT
>Ga0157364_1004787_pt1 | contig 13616 bp, 7 predicted proteins | sample AttsexASBM2_FD_111476 | JGI IMG/M metagenome (GOLD analysis project Ga0157364, IMG submission 111476) | Fungus gardens microbial communities from leaf cutter ant in Ribeirão Preto, State of São Paulo, Brazil - Atta sexdens ASBM2 | ecosystem: Host-associated > Fungi > Mycelium > Unclassified ... | reverse complement strand
ACACACACACACACACACACACACACACACACACATATATATATATATATATATATATATATATATATATATAGGCACGTTATATGCTTAAGCGTGCCTTGCGCGGTGGAACTCTCCCTTGAATTTCACCCTGAAAGAGCAGCCGTAAAGTGCACCGACTCTCTTTCTCTCTCCTAGGTCGACGAATGGCTATGTGCATCTGTGTGCGCGGTGCGAAATTTATTACCGGTTTAAATATCTGACGTGGAACGTGGCATGAAATTTAAGGCTCGTTCGGCGCTTTTACCGCGAGTCGTTCAAATAGTTCTCCCGTACGATTATTTGATCGTCCATTGACCGCTGCACTTTCTTTGATTACCGATAATCTATTAAGCTCAATTTTTCTCTCATTTCAAATCGATCTCTACGACATCATTTCGAGTCTCGCTCTTGCAATCATATGTCCTGAGACCGAACGCAATACTAATTGACATTCCGCTATTTTTATCCGAACAATGATCCGAGTGATGTTCGCGCACATATCGGTTTATCGATTAAGCGTAGAGACAGTTTGGCTCGTCGAGGAGAAATTTAATCGAGCATTCCCCCGCGCAGGTCGCGCCCTTTCGCGGCAACAGCAGCGCGTAGCGTCTACAACGATTGGAACATTGCTATGTATATTTAGTGTTTAATCGATATCGTCGCCACGTAGGATGTTAGGAAATTTAAAGAGAAAATTAACAGTGACAGCTTTGAACGCTTCTCGAGTGTAAATATTAACCGTTAGGGACCTCGTACATCTACACACACTTTCTTCAAGCGCCTTAAGTTGGGGGGGGCATCAAGCAAATAATTTCGTCGCAATAATAATCGTCGTCTTTTAGGAGCGGGGATATCACGTGAATATCACGTACAAGCGGTTATCATTATCGTAACAGAGCGACGACGGACAAAATGATCCGCGTCGCCATCAAGGTCCGGGAGCTCGATCTTCGATTTCGCCGCTTTTAAGGCCGACGCGTGATCGTGCTCACCGAGTTTCCTCTTCGTCGACGGTTCTCGATAATTTTCTCGCTCAAAAATCACCGTGATCGATTCGCCGAGCTATCGTTACCATGACATAGAAAATTCGAGTACCTTGAACCCTCTCTCGTACTTCCAGCCGCTGACAGTCCGCTCCTGGCAATAATCGTCAATTTTGTCTCAAACGAACATGAACATGCACGTGCGCGCTCCGCGTAACGCACGTCACGAGTGAGCTAGATCAGTAATCGGAATAAGAACGAGAGAAAGACAGCGAGATAGCGGAAAGTTAGTTTGTGTAAAAAGAAGTTGCGCGCGAGTTAAGGGAGATCCTCTCCTCGATGAATGATAAAGATGACGAAGGAAGACACTTTCGTATCTGCTCACGGCGTACTTCGTACGGGATATTTTGTATCTCTTTTATACTTGAAACCGCACAAGCTGCCGACAGTGCCAGTTAATATTCTCTATTACAATGAGATTACAATGTACCGTTCTCTAGTATCATCTGTAATTTTCTCGTCGTTTTTTCATAACTTTTCATTAACATTTTTATACTTTTATATGGTTGTTATTTTTGATTTAACCATCCAACTGCAATCATATTTTTATTTTCTTCGTCCAGCCTAAGTTTTTGTGCTATTCTAGGCTTTCAAAAAATGTGGAAAAATTCAACTATTCTTCAATATTCCTATTATACACTTAAAGGGTAATCTGTACTATACACTTAATTAAGAAAAAATACTTAATTTATTTATGAGAAACATAATTATTTCACTGAAATAAATATTTATTTTAATACAGTGAAATAAAATTTTATGCTTAGCAAATAAGTCATTTATATTATTTTTTTACACTTAATGAAATATGTTTCACAAAAATGTATATTTCATTATCACAATGAAATTTTTATAACTAATAAATATCGAAAAGAACGTAAGTAACATTTACTTGGACATTTTTCTCTCAGTGTTAAATAATTTTTTAACAAGATTAAAAAGAGGAATCGGGCTGTGTCCTTCATTTCGGAGAAATTTAAAGATAAAATTTCGCTTATATGCCAAAAAAAAAAAAATTGCAGATGGAGGGTTAATATTACCGTGACACGTTTACCCAAACTTATCACTTTTTGTAAATTACTCTAAACTAAAAAGAAGTTTCTCTATTGCTTAATCTATTGCTCTCTAATATAAAATAATCGAACAGTGAGAATGGCAGATTATCCGGGCTCTCGAGTAGCATCAACGTACAACAAAGATCCCTCGAAGACATAAATAATGGCATCTATAATACCAACTGGCCGATCCGTTAGAAACTAGTTCGAGCAGAACCGGATACCATTATCTACATCCTAAGAGTCAAATTGGACATGGTCATAATTTCGAGTTATTCTCGTCAGCAATGAGAAGCGTTAATAATCTCGGGGGCTTAAAGGAGATTCGTTCTTGCGGATCGCGCGCGCATGTTATACAACTAATTCTTATCGCCGCTTTCATAGTATCGGAACGGAGATAGCACTGTCTTGGCACCGTACAGGTTCCTTGCCCTCGATATACGTATGTACTTTTGCGCCAGTCGTAAGTTTTCTTCCGGCCGCTATGTCGAAGGCGATACAACGATACACGAGCACGGCCCGCCGATATAACCGAGATACGACATGATCGGTTCTACATCGGTACGTACAATGTGCACAGGAACACGGCGCAGCCGGTGCCGTGCACCGGGGAAAAGTCTCGGGCATAAATCACGCATGCAGCCCTTTTTCTATCTGACATGAGAAATGCGGGAAGAAGCTCCCGTTGAACCGACGACACGGGGTCCGACGGAACGCGCGGCAGACGGAAAGAGGGGAAACTGGCCCATCTTTTATACGACACGTAAGTGCGTGCGCGTCTACATACGACTTTACGAGGAAGCATGAAAAAAGAAATGGACCAACCTGAAAGGTCATTTGATCGATCGACCTTCAGAGCTGCATTATGCTCGCGGATACATCGCAATTAAATTTACGAAACGCGCCGAGAGAAACTGCATAAAAATTTATTTACATGATTCTCTTTAATTAAACAGACAGCAAGTTTCATAAAATAAATTGAGGTAATAATCTTTTTCATCATATTTATGCTAAAAATACTTTTAATGTATATGATCACTGACGCTACTTATTATCTCGCAATTCTCATAAAGATAATAATTCTTGTACGTATTATTACTACGACATTTATGACTGTACGATGAGTTCGGCCACGTATATGATTTCTGTACGAAAGACTCGTCAAGAGCGGACATCGTGTATGTACATAAAAGATCGATCGTGAAATACCTCGTGTCTGGCTGTACTGTACTGTATTGTAGAAAGTCGAAGAAAGCATGGTGAGCAGATACGACGACGACAATGACAACGATGATGGTTTATCAATAGATTTAGCATAAGCGATAATAGGAAACTTTCCGCCACCCCGAAGGTATTAAATGCGCCGCATAATCTCTCGATGTATATAGCGACTGTAATTTATACATACATATATGTAAACGTATTATAAATACGCCCGTCGATGCGCGGGAGCGACCATTTGTATATATCTGTATTATATAATGTAAACGACGAGTATGGAGGGACGGTACCATTGTGAATGTAATTATATTGATCAATAGCATAACGCGAGTACCGGATGCATATTTGATATTTGTGTGCCTGTATCCTTTTGTATGCTATCGAGATAGATAAAAACAAAACTATACATATTATATTGTATTAATTGCGACGTAGGCGACTACGAGGTGTGTAATGTAAACGCATACAGTACATGAACAACAAGAATACATACACGCATGCGTACACAAAGTCATATACACACAGATTCGTCGGGTTAATTGGCCGACGAATAAAATAAAACTTTTAGCGAAGCAAACATGACTTTACGAGATTATTTTTATAACCTTGGAAAAAATCATCTTATCTTTTTATTTTATCGAGATTTCTTACTAATCTAAGGGAAAATATAGTTCCTATAATCCTATCCAATACCTTTCTGAAAAACTGCTATATATCAATATCGTGTGTCAGCCTTGATTACGAGAATAATTATTTTAGTCAATTTCAATAATTGCGTTATCGCATATAAGTACATATAAAAATATATAATAAAAAAAAAATCTCAGACTGCAGCAGATATTGAAGACCAATTATCTAGGTAATTGCAGAATAATCCAATGAACAGTTCGTTTAATTGAAAATCTCCGGAGATTCCATAAATACTCTTTAATCTTCATAAATGAATATACATTTGAAGGTACGAGGTATTGCATACTTAAAATCAACTGGGAATTTATTTATTTTGTAAAGTGATTTATACTTCTAGAGTTCTGAAAATTCAAATTTATAACAAACAATTTCAAACTGTTTATGGACTAGATTAAAAATTTTTATAAATATTAGATAAACAAATTCTAAATTTTTAATTTAGTTTGGATCACAATATAGTTATACAATAACTCATGTGAGAAGTTTACGGACTATATTAAAAATTTTTACGAATATTATAATAAATAAATTGTAATGAGAAAATTTAATTTTTATCATCAAAAGTTTAGCTTTTTATTTTTTTCTTTTTAATTAAATTAACATATTTTTACGTAATTTCAATATTATCAATTAATTTCTATTCTTAAATTGGATTAAAATTTCAAAGACAATAATCATTATTGTTTTAGTTATGGCTACACGCAAATATACATGATAAAAACTTTTATATTAGAGGTGTTACAAACTCTGCCTAACGTACCCACATACAGGTCACGTCACGCTGGGCTTTCGCAGTGTCTGTCGTCCTTTCATCGTACTAATTTGGCACCGTCAACGACGTCATTTGTCATTCTAATGGCTAGAACGACGACCGCGTTTTTAATGACTCGAGGGTGAAAGCGGCACTCTGTGCGTTCCCTTCTATTTCACCACTCTCCCCCTCTTTTTTCGCAAGTTCCTCTTTAATTTGCCCTCGACACGCTGCTTTACGCTTCATCCTCCAAGTCTCTCTCTCTCTCTCTCTCTCTCTCTCTCTCTCTCTCTCGCCCCCCCCTCCTCCATCCCACCATTTTCTTTCGAGAAAACGTAATGTAAAGCCGAGAAAGAAAGTCGTGCCTCTTTCCCCTCCTTATTCTTTCTCTTTGTATATACACTCTTCTTTCAGTAAGTTCGTATTTTGTCTAGCCAGTATCTCTTAAAGCGTAGATGCATAAAAGCATTTTGCCAATTTCTTCGTCTATAATATTATTTCACAAGATTGCAACCTTAGCGTTTTATCTTCTCATTGATTCTTTTAAAGAAATGTGTTTTGCAAATATATTTATCTTCTCCAAAAAAGATATAATGCACAAGAATATATATTTGTTATTTATACTTTAGTACAGTAATACGTATATAAATAAATAATATAAATTACAATAACTTCGTCGACATTGCAGTTAATAAATGTAAGTATTTTCAAAATGTTAAGCATGCTTGTGTAATTACACATTTCATAAAATTTATGTGTCTTTGGTGCATTTTCTGTTTTAATTTTTTTGTTTCAAACGAATGATTTTTCGGAAAATTTAATTGCTATTGCTATAGAAGATCAAGATAATCGAGTTCTTTACGTGAGCAAGGAAAAAGCGAAGTACGCTAATGAGCTTCCTGAAAAAGCTCTTGTAATCACTGATTACTGTTTCCACCAAAGCGTTACCGTGTAAGTGTTGCAAATACAGTCTTGTCTTCGAAAATACTGCTGCGTCACATTCGAAACTATGATCAAATCTTACGCAAGGGGTGGCACGCATGGAGGAGTCCCTTTATGCCCCGTCGCGTCGTGTTCCGCACTGGCACCACGGTTATCGCCCACCCTAATTTGGGCCTCGATTAGGTGTTCACCTACCACTTACGAAGTTGGCGAAGTATGGGCACCTTTGTGCACAGGGGCGCGTATACATGATCATTCGCGTTCGCAAAAGAACATCAGTAAGCATTGGTTTACTACTTCGTTCACACGTAACAAAATTTATAAATTGTAGACGACTATCTGGAAAGGACTTGATACTGGATATTTTCCAACAAGGACACAGTGTAACACAATAAATTCTTGTTTTTTGAATATTGATAAACAAGGATGTAATAATTCACTGCATTATATTGAAAAACGTTATTTATTTATATAAACGAATGTTATTTTCATCATTCCAAATACAGTTTGAGTACCGAATTAAACGGTAATAATCGGTAAATGCGAGCGAATTTCCGTTCAAAATTCGAATGTCCATTCACGATTGTTTTCACTGCATCTCATAACTCGGAAAGCAGTTATATCAACCACTCTCATAACTCTGTTGCCTCTGAAAGCTGTAATAATTATTTATAATCATAATCGCATCGCGATTAGAAGAGAAATTTTGGTGACAGCCTCAAGCATGACGATATATTCTGGCGGTTGTCGCCACGATAAACCAGCGGTTTGTTGTAGCCGCAGGCTAGTAGGTAGCTGTGTCGAAGTAAATCCATCCCTGACGGCCACGGCGGAACTTTACCGACCGGATGCCGACCATGGGGTTCAACAATCGCGTGCTCCTAGAATTCTGTGCGTGTGGGTGCGTGAGGGACGTACATGGAACTACGAAATCACGGGGTTCGACGCATAATGTACGACGTGAACACAATTTGTGCCACGGTACCTGAAATTCGCCTAGGACTCTGAATTATGAGGAGGGATAAGCTTTACTACGCAACCATGCTCTGAGGTCAATTTCGTACACCACATTTTATCGATCCGTCGACGCTGCCGAGGTCAGAACGATTAGAATACAGACCGAAGCTGCTTTGCGAGCAATTAAACGATAAACGAGCAAGTGCTTATAGTGGGAACGTAAAAAAAGGGAAGTATCAATTACGCCTCGTAACATGAAAGGGTAGAGAATTAAGAGGCTTAGCCTCACATCGTGTGAGCTTTAAAGACATTAATCGCCAACTCGGAGCCGCACGATCCCTTAATCTGCCGCCGTTTTATCCGAGTATTAAAATCCAGATCGCGTAAAATTTGTGAGAATAAATCCTGGCCTATCTGCCTAACAATTATGCAAATAATATCGTAAACTTGTTTCTAATCAGAAAACTAATCACATAGTCAAATTGCAAACATAATCAATTTACCTAGTCAAAATGTATCATAATTCTTTTTCTTTATCATATCATAAATATATAATTATTAGTCTAGCCTGCATTTTTAACAGATAGACATGTTGGCACGAGTTGGCACGAGTTACCATTTAGTGACACAAGTCAACACAAACATCGTTCTATCTTTCTTATACTCAGAAAGTAAGAAGACAGAACACTTGTATCGACTTGTATTAAAAACATCCACGCTATATGTACATATATTAATATGTTAGGATTATCCAACAAAGAAGGTAAAAAGTGACACTATTTTCGTCGCGAGTATCTACGGGGAAACATTGGATGTTCACGTTTAGCAGGTGCGCAATCTTAGTCTTTCAGAAGGCTCGTTGAGAAAAATGGACGACAATTCGAAGCAGACGGTGCCTGAGCGGAGGCGCCAGCAATTCTTTACGCGACGTGTCGGTGTCAAGAGGGCAAGTATCGAGTGTCAAATGGGCAAGTCCAAAAACAAATATTCTCATCGCTGAAGCAGGATGCGTTGAAACTCGTCATTGTCGTCCTCAATGGATCGTTAATGCTTCACATTCGCGCGAGCTCTCGCTCGCATCTTTATTTTTGTTCGCTTCGCAAAATTGTCAGAAGGAAGTTCTCGCAAGCCATATAAGCCCCGGTATCACGATATTCCACTGCCAAGGTATATCGCGTACGCGCGGCACGTTTTCAAAGCCGCCAAATTGCCCGGCAAATTCATAATAGCTTTTATAATTGGGAAGACAGCGCGCAGCCGCCCGCAGACGATTTATTCTCGGGTGAAGTTGAACCTACAAGCGCGCGTTGATCCCCCGCGTGTCTTATTCGACGAAGCCTGAATAAAGTGGGGAGAATAGAGCTGATGGAATACGCATGACGAGAATTTCATATTGCGATATTGTCAACCATTTTGCAAATCACATTTAAGAACTAACAGAAGGATTGGATGTAGATGTACAGAATTTATGATGTAAATCATTTTACGTAGTTCGGAGAGAATTTTCTTGAAAATGAATTTACTATTAGCCCAATTAAGTATTAATTTACTGTTATTATTTTAACTCTACACTACTGAACATTTGCAAATTTCTTCTTATCGATATTCCATCATATATTTCATGTATTTATCATTATATACATTTTTTCTGTCCAATCATATATTGATATATTAATTTGTGTTCTCATATTCATTTTGTATTTTGTATGTACAAGCGACGGTATATGATACACCAGCTTTGCGTATACTTTCGTTTTTTTCTATTTCGCTTTCTATAGTGTTTTGAGTTCTGATATATACTGATATATATACACGATCAATACTGAAAATCTATAATGCATGTTACGTACACTGTAGATCTTTAATACTGACAGTGTATCGAAAATGGCTTATATTGTATGGTTAAGTTTCTTTTCTCTAGAATTTTTCTTTTTATAGCTGGCTTTATCTTTGATGTATGTCTCAAGTCGAATCTGTGTAAAGATTATAAATTTTGTCAGTAAATGCACTAAGTAGCGAGTAAAGAATTAAAACGAAGAAAATCATTTCATTTCTGATTCTATTCAAGCGAATAAAATTAAATTCTTAATTATTTAATTAATTATCTTAATAGCAGAAAAATTAAAATTTATGTAAATTAGAAAAATCTATAATGTATTCTCATATATGATGGAAAATTATTGTAGAACATGAACCTATTTTTAATGAATATATCAATCTTATACGTAAAAAGAACCGTAATAAACCCAAACTTTCAGTTCTTCTCGAAGATGCTAGTGAAATGTATATGACACGAATGCGCTCTCACAGACATAAAGCACGAGTGGATATGGCACAAACAAGAGATCCCCGCGACATCCCTTCATCGTTCCGCCTGATCTTCGATGTCCCGACCTTCCTGGCGATGACATCTAGAGCTCAGCCACGAGGAGATCCGATGAAATCGAATCGACGAGCTAATCCTCTCCAAACCACTTCGCGAGTTGTGCCGGGATGGCTTGTACTCGAAAATGACGTCGCGACGTCGCGATCGAATTGGCCAGCTGAATTACGCTCGGGCAGACAAGGGTCGACAATAACGATCCTTTTAATTGCCGATGCATATGATGGCCCGCGTGGGATCATGCTCACTCTTCATCCCGATGACCGGATGACGAAGCCTAAAGTGACTGTCGTACAAATGCGCAATCGTGTTTCAGTGATGCACTTTTACGCAACAACTACAAGCATCCAATTGCAGGCACTTTGCTCTAGGCTCGATTACATAATTGATCAATTTGGACCCCCACTGTGATAATGAACGTTCACTTTATTACTCAGAGGCATTAGCTTTTTGTCTCTTCATTGTTTCTGTTACGTATTCGTGTGCATCCGGCTTATGTAAAAGATTGCGTGAAAAGCTTAAACGATTCTTCAATCAAAGGAAAAAAAAGCCAAACAATCGAGAAGTATTTATTAGAAACAATATGAATGCAATATTTATTATACAGCGTTTCCTGTGGCGATTTTATTACATATTATTATGATATGAATTTGGACCGATGAGAATAAATCCAATTAAATAAATCCTATATTCGGTCAAAGCAGATTTTAGTACTTAAATATTTCTGTATAAATTTATATACTTATCTGATTCTATAAATCGCGCGCCGAAACTTTCGATTTTGAAATGCAATCATGAACAGAATCAGAGTAATAATATTACTTATTAAATTAATGAACAATTTAATAATTTTTGATGCTAATAAGCATCTTTATAAGAACATTAATAATTTAATGTTAATGAGAATTTTAAATCTCATTAACATCAGCTTATTAACATTTTGCTCATGATTGCATTTAAGACCGAAACAGATTTCGCTGCGCGGTTTTGCAAAATCAAAAAAAAAAAATATATATATATATATACAATTCATGCAACAATATTTAAGCATCAAGATTTGCTCTGACCAATATATAGGATTTCTTTTATTTAATTAGATTTATTATATACGTTTCTCTTAAGTGATAAAATGATAATATTGAGCATCAAATTAAATTATATTACTTTGTTGTTGCAAAGTTTTATTAATAGGAACAATTACCAAGTGCAACTGTACAGAGAGAAACATTTATACAATGACCGCAACGACCATGTCGCATCTGTCTGCGGATACTTTGTTGCGTATACTCGACTATAATTGATCAATTGCCGCAGTAATGAGCAGCTATTTGATTATCCGCTCTCGATAGTATTATCCTTCCTTTCAACAGTTTATTATCGATATAACATTGGATATTCAGTTAATTCTGTAACCAATATTTATTTTGCTATCATTAATTGTTAATACGCGATTGTCCTCCCCCCTCCCCCTCCCCATAATATGATATTATTATTGTAGAGGGAAACACAATTGATTTATTAACAAGAAATTTTAGAAGTTTCAAAAATATTTTTAATAACAAATTTTGAACGCTGTAATTATTTTACACCATGAAAATATGAATATAATTTTAATTTACACAATCGTACAAATTTTTCATCAACGATATCACTGTAATTTAATAAAACATTTTTTTAATATGATAGAATCTCTGCTGTATTAGTTTGACGTATTGCCCGGAAATATAAAATAATTAAAAACGGGACAGACGTCAAAACAAACGCTAAAAAAAATAAAGTGGTTTTAAAAAATATGTCTACCTGATATATTGAACTGATAGCAGAATTTTACAAGCTCGCTTTATCTCGATTTAATTTATAAAAAGTTATTTATGTACAAATGCAACTTGGAAAATTATTGTTGTTTGGCAATCATTATTATTTCAATTCAATATTATTGACTTTTCAGTAATTATTTGTTTATTGTTTGCAAATCACACGAATTTTATTAGACTTTGTATCTGTAATTTCAAACGCGAGATGATAATTTTATTTAAACTTCTTACTCAATGAAGAGGCTGCAAAGGCGAGTGAGTTTTTTTTTACAAAATACGAGAAAATATTTTTAATTTCGCCACAAGAACGTTTCGATTCTTTCTCCGCAAACTGAATCGAGGTATTCCTTAAACTAAAAATAAAGAGAAACGGATCGTGTTTTACGATTGTTTACTACGAAAGGGATGCCTCTCTGGATCTTATGAATTCTTTAAATTCCAATGGAAGAGGAGGGATGGAAGCAATCTAGCGGGGAAGGGTGAGAAGAGAAACAGCATGAAGTTTATCTCAGTTTATCCGAGGCTACCGTTGTAAAATTCAACGTTGCCGATATCGAAGGTAGGTACCGAATTCAACTCTGTGTTTCGGATAATTCGAGAAGTCGCGTCACGTAGCATCGGTGTAAACTAACGAAGATATACGAAGACCTGTCGCCGTGCACGAAATAAGTCGAAAAATATAACTCTTATGGTTAGAAAATCGTTTCGAAAAATCATTTAACAAAATGAACCGTTATTTTTAGAGGATATTTTTTTGAAACATTTTTTTCATGCACGTACATTTTTTTTCTATAAAACTATCATAAATTCAATAAAACTTTCTATTTGATTTAATGTAAAAATAAGTGCATAAAATTTGAGAGTTTGGTCACGAGCGTATTTTAATTTATTCTGTATATGCATCGATAAACTTTACTTCATTATCATATTTCGCAAAGAATACGCAACGTGCAACGTACACTCATCCTTACAGCGCTCAGAAAAGAACACCAGGTATCATATATTCCAATGTATGTCCGTCACGTAACGTAAGGTTACGACGAAAATTTCGCGCGAAATTTTCTGCGAAGCGCGTCTGCCTGTTGGCTGTCGGTGCTTTTGATATCGTCAGTGTCGAGACTTGCCAAAGTTCCTTTCGCGCAGGCCGGATACGTCGTTATGTACGCGGACACGTAGCGGGAAATCGCGTAGACGCCGGAGGGGGCACGCACAGCATCCGGTGCCCAGGGTGCATACGTGCGCGCGCGCGCGCGCGTGTCTGAGTATACGCAAAACAATGCAGACAGCCATCGCCATATATTATTCATCGAACAAAGGGGCGCTGGAACAGCGGGTAAGGCGCGAAGGAAATAAGTTGTCACTTCCAGCTGCTGGTGCACCGGACTCTGTCATGTGACAGGCCGCGATACGTGTTCGCTCTTTTCATTCTTGAGCGAACGCGTCACTGTCCTAAGACGTATCGCGAAATGTCTTCTCGCAGATCGATGAGAACTTACCTCACAATGCAGGGAAAATGCAGGGAAGAGAACAGCTGGAAGAGTTGCAGCTCTCTTTGCGACCTCATACTTTGTTAAAAGTTATCGTTTTAAATCCCATTCGACATAACATATAAATGAAGGTAAATATTACATAAACATATAAGTATATAGCAGCGTGACACATAAGTTCATAAAACAAATAATGTGTCACTCTAGCCACACTGTTTCTCATCGTTGATGCAACTTTCTTGTAGCATATGGATTAACCGAACAAAATCAGAGAGAAACAAGGTAATTATCGTATCGTTTCTTCCGAGATCAGACGATGACGGAGACTTTCCGCATTATGCTTGCATCGTCGAAGATAAAGACAAAGAGTGGAACCAGTTAAGGAGGGCTGCTACGCTTCACGGACCATCGAACTTTATGGGAAGACGCGAATGAATCGTGGGAATATCTAAATGCGGTGGATTTAACCCCGGGACTATTTCCCGTGGGCAAATAGATCGCAAACATCGACGGCTGTAAAATAAATTATGACTCTTGTTTGTAACGAATAAAAATTTTAAGATACTTTCCGAAATTGCGGCGTTCCGTACATCGAAAACTTTAACGACGTCTTCCGCTAATGCGTATCTCAATATCGTCATTTTGAACTGTTCGCTCATCGCGCCCTGGAATCGTTGTTTAAGAACAATTCTCATTATGTTGCATCATTATGGTGCGTTCCATTATTCGCTATTAAATTTCAATATTATTGCTCACCATATATACTTTGCTAAAGCCGATCGAATTTCACAAGCGAAGCAATTATCATCACTTATATATAATCGTTGCAAACTTCCCATCGACCTCTATTACTTTTAACGGTTAAAGTTACAAACGACCTGCAGGCGATCGTCGGACCGACGCAAATGAAACTGTTAATTAATAATCTAATAAAATGAAGTGCGGTGGGTACGGGCACTCAGGACTGACACAGCTGCCGTTGCAGCCATCGGCAGAGATGCCGTTAAGTACTGACACAGCCGTAGTGAATTACTGCCGTTTGTAAGTAATAAAAGCTTTAAGGTCCTCGAGCGTTATGATGGTTCGTCGATCAAGAAGCACCTATACGTAGGTGCCATTTTAGAGTGATGCGGGAGAAGCGGTGTGCTTGAATTATGAATTCATGAATTATAAAATCGACGCGAGCGTTATCGATCTTACGCGTCTCGTCGGTCGTGCCGGCGGCGGCGGCGCGACGTCTCTCTTCCCTAACGTT
>Ga0157364_1004786_pt1 | contig 13620 bp, 9 predicted proteins | sample AttsexASBM2_FD_111476 | JGI IMG/M metagenome (GOLD analysis project Ga0157364, IMG submission 111476) | Fungus gardens microbial communities from leaf cutter ant in Ribeirão Preto, State of São Paulo, Brazil - Atta sexdens ASBM2 | ecosystem: Host-associated > Fungi > Mycelium > Unclassified ... | reverse complement strand
ATCTGTCATTCACTTCCTCGCAAGCGTGATAGTTTAATGATGTAAGATCAACGTTTGCGTAATGCACTTCCGCGTTGGCCCGATTACATTTAAATTATCTTTTCTCTGATGGTTTATGCACTATGCACGAGAAACTACATGAACGTACAATTAAAATCTCTAGAATGCGGTTTCATTAGCAGCGGTTAATTGTCGCCTTTCTAATTTTCTATACTCCCGTAAATCTTCAGGCCGCAGTTCTGGTGGCTTCTTAATTGTCTTTCGCGAGACTATGCAAATAAACGAGTAACGAGGGTGCAAATGATGTTGCGTCTCGCTGTTACATTTGGAAAAAATTTCGGGCAGCCTCCCGTAATTGAATCCCAAATCAAATCTGATCGTTTCCTCGTCAGCTCAATTTTCACGCAATAAAGAACGCGCGTGTCGATAATCGTTGAAGTAATCGGTTCGATAATACACAGCTTAGGCAACTTTCTTTATTTCTGCTGACTATACGGCATCACGCGATGAGAACGCGAGGGGAGCGCATTCGCGCGTTTCGCGCGAGCTCGGTGTGCCTCTGGAAAGAAAAAGGAAAAGAAAAAGGAAAGAAAAAGGAAAGAAAAAAAAACCCTCTTTGCTTCGCGGTGAGTCGACCGAATGCACCGAACAACGGTTACGTTTATCGTTGCTTCTTTCGGGCTTCTTGTCCGTGCTAGCTATCGCTCCGTTTCCGCATACCTCGCGATATCGAATCATATCCCGGAAGAAATATCCGGCCATGAAGAAGCGTTTCGGTTCACGCCCTTGCGTACGCGCGCACCATATCCGAGCAACCTCCAGTCCAAAATTGATGTTAAGGAGGAATCAGACGTCGCGTCAAAGAGATCCCGGAAGCGTGCCATCTACAAATTCAGTCACTTTATTCTATATCGAGCGCGGAAGTTGTACCGTGCAATTCCAATTTCAATTTCGATTGATCAAACTGCACTGGGATTCTATAACTTTTAATGACAGTATCGATTTATTATTATCATTATATTATCGTAGAGTAAATATCATATATGGTAAAAAAAAGCTACAATACAACGACAGTATCGGATATAGTTATATTGTCTTTACGAAGTTTTTTTCATTTGTACCATATAATGTCTGTGCATGCAATATACAATGATAATATAATGATGTGGTATATAATATATAATACTTTAAGAGTTATACGAGGCATTTCACATCAAACCGACATACATATGCCGAATCGTACCGTATAACAAAATTTTTTAACTATACAATTTATTCGACTTCCATTTTGAAATTTTCAGGGTTACTTTATAATTGAAGTAGAAATATGATATTTTTACCAAATTTTAAATTGGTGAGTTGATGAAAGATATTAATAAAAATTATAAACAAAATGGAAAATGATTTATTTATTTGAAAATGATAAAGTAAAACTAACCTATCCATAGAATTTAAAATTTTTGAAATCGATCTCTTGCGTTTTTTTTTGTACGACTATTAGTTTCGAAATAATAATTCGAATGTTCACATGTCGAATGACATTTTTTTATGAATTTCTGCAAGCATAAATAACTTCACAAAAAAGAATCTAAAATTTTTTCATGAAATACGTGTCTCATATTTTTATCTGTAGAATGTCAGCAAATTTAAAAAAATAAAAAATAAAAACGATATTTCAAGGTTTGATGTGGAACGTCTTATATACAGAAGTCCTATTGTAATAACATCCTAAACTGAAAAAAGAGTCTGTAATAATAACTTTGATAATAACTAATAACTACCAAATGTTCGATTATTATTACCAAAAATAATTTTATTTTTCTAAACATTTATTCTCTAAATCTTTTGAAGTGAAAATTGAGTCAGTCTTGAAAATTTTTCACTCTTGGACAAAAATGGCAAATTTTTATTTTTTAAGAGTACAATTTCTTCTTGGAGTGACTTCCACTCAAAAGAATGAAATCCAAAAGAATAAACTCCTACTCCTACAATAAAGAATAAAATCTGCCATTCTTGTTTAAAAGTGAAAATATTTTCACTCTTTTTTCAAGGCTGGCTCAATTTTCAGTCTTTTAAAGTGAAATTTTACTCTAAAAAATTTAAAGAGTAGTAAGTATTACCAAACATATATAATAATATAACCAATTGTTTGATAAGAATTGCTAAATATTTAAAATTTTTTTGTTATACTATATGAATCAAACTTTTGAAATTATTATTATTTCATTCAACATTTGGTAGCAAACTCTTGACTCGATGCATAAATCTCCGAATCTCCAGATCTTCGATCGTCCATTAAATACGCATTCATTAGCGATGCATTCTCGCGAGTATGACTAATGATTTTTGAATGAATTTCTAGGGAACGATCTCAAGGGAAATCCGATGAATGCCGCCCCATCGCCGGTCGATAGGGTGCACCGGTGCGCTGTGGGGCGAGCCGGGGCATTGGAAGAATCTTCCTCGAACGAACGACGCGACCTATTCCGAAACGAATTGTGACAGACAGCCGGTTTTCGAGTCGTCGTGAGTGTCGGGCATCGCGACGGCGGTGACGAAACGATGCGCGCGACTCCGCGTGTCTCGCACGGCCAATAGCGTCGATCACGCGCGAGTCGCGGCAAGAGTTCATTTATTTTGTTGATGCTACATAATCACGATTCGTAACACATAGCACACATACACACACACACGCCACACACATACACACACACACACACACACACACACACACATATATATATATATGCTACGAGGTGCGAGAAATCAAGACTACCCGCGATCGTGTCACGTGGGACTAATCGAGCAATCGAGAAACGAGATATCGTATGTTATCTCTTTCTCGCGTTCGCGTTCTTGGGACGTTTAGCGAGTGAAGAAGATGTTTAACTTTATGAAGAAGGCCGCAGAGAAGGACGACAAGGAGAAGCGGAAGCGCGAAAAGAAGGAACGGAAAGATGTCAAAAAGCGCGATCGCAGCAGCATGTCCGCGGAGGAGCTTCTGCGATTGGACGAGGTAAATGCAAGAACATCGCAGGGGAACTCTTAATAAGAAACTCTTACTCTGCTGTGACTTTTTTCAATTTTCCTATTATCCTATATCGTTAAACTGAAACAGATTATTATAATCTATATTGTTTATCTTAATTGTGAGCTTCGCCAGTCGTTTAATTTTTTATATTGAGCATGTGACGAATGCGCGATTGGTTATCGCGTCTTGTAATGACAAAATGAGTGTACACTGATACTGCTTATGAATTCACGAGTTGCACGAAGTTACCGATATCTTGTTCAGATTACAAATCATATCAGCATAAACAGAGCTATCATGAAATGATAAAATTTTCCATTGGCTTTCGTCAATTGATATTAATAAACTGTGCATTTAAAAAAACATATGTACATCAGTGACGATAATATGAAGAACTTAATTGGTAGTAAGAAAATTTTTAGATAGAAATAAAAAAAAGCGTAGAAATCCATTAAAATTTCGTCTTGAAAAGCTTCTTTTCTTTAGATCAGTATCGTCGCCAGCTGGATGTGGTTTCACGCGATAAGAAGTGTTGGTCGTATACTCGTTGCACATTAACGAAAAATAAAAATTGCAAAATTGTTTTGCAACATGGACAACACATCATTACAATCGCATCATTCAAAGAATAAAAGAAATCTCTTGAGAAAATTCATAGGATTCTGTATGGTACATATTTTCAGCACCACTGATTTGAAAAGGTTCTCAAAAATGTCATTCTTTGGCGCTTTGTTACAGGTCCGTAGATCACTGAAAATTCCTGGTCGTCGGAAGGAGAAGGAAAAGTTACCGAGTGGCATCACTGCGGATTACAGTGCGTCGTTTTTCGCACATCTGGACCGCGATTTTTTAGACGCCTCGCAGAACGCAGGTCCAGGTTCGACAATTAGCGCCGGTGTCAGCAGTTGGACCACTAGAACACCCGACGGTTTAATGCAGAGTGACTCATCGGAGGCATCTCTCACCTCTCTGACGATGACCACGACTACATCGTCGACAACGACGAGTCACGCCGGCGGTCAGTCCGGCAAGTGTTTACCGCCGTTACCGCCAAAACCGCCGAAGCGAGGAATCCTCAAAGGACCCCGATTGACTGTCAACAGCTGCGCCGCGAACGTTCTTTCAGAAGAAAATACGTTGCAGAACGGCACCGAAACTAGTTACCAGGAAGCCAGTAATCTGTTGGTGAGAAACACTCTTCAGAATGAAGTGATTACCTATCAGAATGTACCGACACATCTTAACAGCGTTCTGAATAAGGACGACTACAGTGAAGAGGAAACAATGTGTCAAACCGCGTGGCACATCGTACAACAACAGACAATTCAACAACAATACCAGCAACAGCAACAACATCATCAAATCGATGCCAAACTGCTTCAGGTTAGATAACATCCTGCTTTCTCTTCCGCGCATCGGCCGTGGCGAAACCTGATTATTAGAATCATTTCCGAAACATTTAATGAAATACCAAGTGATTTGTTTAACATTTGATATGATGTGACACATCGAAAGAAAACCCCGTGAAATGAACGAGGGCAAATTATATTTTTTGCAATATTTATCATTTGTGTGATCATAGATTTATTTTCCGTAAATATTTTCATAAACAAATTTTTTAATTAAAATTTTGTGTGAATGTAAATAACTTTTATTAATTAATTATTTTTATTTAAATTTTGTAATAAATGTGCTACAAAATATTTTCATTAATATCTAAGTATTTTAATTTATTTTAATTTAACTCTAAATTTTAAATAATAAATAATAAATTTTAAATAATAAATGTGTTATAGATATTTCATAATTCAAGATTTAACTTTGTCTTATATTTCTACATTTTTAAGATCATGTATAAACATATATCAATAATAAATAATAAGCAATAAATTTTAACCACACGTAATTTCTATTAGTATTCTCTATTATATTCAGGTTGTTACCAGTGCTAGTCCTTCCGCGGATTCCTTGACAGATACAACAAACTCGAGTTTTGCAACGCCACCGTTCAGTCTATCGCCCGTTGGTGAGTCTCAGGGTTTCTCGAGGTGGCGGTCGTCGGTCTCCTTTGAAGAACAGGGAATCGAACTACAACTCCCAGAGATCGTACCGCTCGAGTTACCTGAACCTAGGGAACTCACCATCCAGAGGCAACCTCCACCGCGAAATGATTTTGGCTTCTCGCTTCGTCGCGCCGTGATCGTCGAGCGAGCGGCAAACGGCGTCACGCAGATGCGACCAGTGATTTTCGCCGAACCTGGCGCTCTAGTGCAGCACAATAATGACACGGGTCTATTGCCCGGTGACAGACTGATCGAGGTCAATGGGATCAACGTGGATGACAAGTCGCGCGAGGAGATCATCGATCTCATCAAGAGCTCTGCTAGCAGTGTCACTGTAAAGGTAATCCTTATATTAATTACAGTGATTTAAAACAAATACACGCAAGTATTTTTTTTAATAATTTTAAAAAAGAAAAATACTAATACAAATTGATAATTACTAATACAAATTAATAATTAGAAACATTTCGCATTTCTTTTTTAACATACACGTATATTTCTTTTGCGTGTCTGAACAAATAATTTTATAGAGTATATTTTTCAAGAGTACATTTTTTTACCTAGATTTTATACTTTTGTGTGTGTGTGTGTGTGTGTGTGTGTGTGTGTGTGTGTGTGTGTGTGTGTGTGTGTGTGGGAGGGGGGTGTGGGTGTACGTACGTACACAATAGTGTTCTCATCAGCTGAATGATGAGAAGTCGGGAAGTCGGAGCGTATCTTGAATATTGCGCAAGCGATATACTCTCTCTCTCTCTTATACTTTTCTCTTCTATAGATTATACCGATCATGTCCTTTTATACTCTATGAACAAACCTTTCTCTCGTTGAATGCGGGACAAGCTTATTAGCATAAATCTGATGATATTTACTGGAAAGCAGTCTTTAATAATTGAACGCGGCGAAACATAGCGTTGTAACGATATAGCGACCTTAGATTATCAGTTGTCAATGATTAGCTTATCGCTCGTTTTGTTAACTACTTATCGAGTTCGTCACAATTGACCTTGGGCTCTTTAAAAATATCGTTTAAAAGACAGATATAAATGTTGTTCATTATAGCACAGGAAAATTCGCGTCGAACGTGGTGAAAGGCATCGTGGAATCTTTAGGTTCTTCAGAGGTCATAGAAAGGGGTCGATCGAGACCCCTTATCGTTCCATAGACCTTTAATACATCGCAGCAGCGAAATGTACTGCATTCTAATCAATAAAAACAATGATTATCATGCAATTTTTTTCCGTTTTGATTTTAAAGAATGTGAGAAAATTAAACGTTTGGCTGAATAAAATGTTATTGTTCTTTAATAATTGCAAGATCGAAAGTTTGTATTTTTTGTTTGCATAGACAACAGCAGAGTGTATTCAGTAGGAAAAGCAACTATTGTAAAATTCTTTAATATAATTGGTCTTATCCTTAATTTATTACTACATCTAAACGTATGAACCGATCATATTAAAGACTTATTATAACAATTGCAAAGCTGCTTTTTCTGTTGAATGCAGCCAATAATTATATGACGTTAAATAGTATATTACAAAAACTAATATTATTTTCATTGCTGTCCAACCACCCGTCGTATCATGTCGCTATCCTTATTTTAAACGAGAATGAATGTGATCAGCCATGAATGCACAAAAGGTGCGGGCGAACTCTTGGTAGGACAAATGATTGCGGCCGGTTCATTGCCACTGTTGGCAACGAATATAGCGGGATCGTGAGTCACGGTCCCCGCTAATAAAACTGTACTCGAGACACGAGGGACGGTCGTGTGAAAATAGCAGGCTTACCGAGAATCCGATCTTCTTCCATCGTCACCATCGAGCAAATCGACTACCACGAGCGTGCGCCTCATAAAGAGGGGCCAACTTTGCGGGTCCGGGCTCGGATCTGGAGAACGGATATAAAAGTAAAAAGAGGTTTAGAGGCGAGAGAAGATGCCCAAGCGCATCTGACCTTGCCCTGTAGCCATGGAATGCTAAAAATGCCGCCGCGTTCCTGCGGCCAGAAACGAAATGTATAATTCCGTCCGTTGTATCCGTTGCATCGTTCTCCCTTTCACTGCTTCCTCACGCACGCAGAATGTAATCTCCGGAGTAGATTGACTAAATTCGGGGATTTTATGCGTCAACGCGCGTCAGAAAATATATCCAAGGATCGATGAAACATGACACGCGTTTCCGCATATAACTACCATCGTGGTGATGTTCTTTGAAGAACGATGACGAAACGTTTCTCGGAGAAAAATAGAAGTATAACTACGATGCGTGCGATAGGGAAGAAAATAATATCGTCGTACGTGTATATATATAATTGTGTTTATTTATCTAAGAATTAAGATACTTAAGCATCTCGGAGCGCAATCATTCCAAACATGTAAATATCCGAAAATATCGAGCGCGTAAAAGGATGAGAGGAAGAGAAAGGAAATGAGCATAAAAGCGAGAAAGAGAGAGACGCAAAGGGGGGAAAAACCGGATGTAATTCACTCACAAATCGAGCGTATTATATTATACACTACATATAGGGTGTATAAAAATTTGTATACTTTTTACTAGAAATTCTTCCTTTAGGAATTGCATTTATTTTAATACAATTTTAATTTGCACGGCAGGTATGTTTCTTAATAAATTATATCTTTTAAAATTGAAAATATCGCGTGTAGCCATTCTGGCGTATCAGAGCGTGAAGATACCTACTTTAATGTGCAATTCTCATTTATCATCGTGATAACACCAAGGAACTGAATGGTCAACGATGCAAGCGGGAAATACTGGCAGGGAAGGCTGCATCTACCGGGTGTTGTTGGTCCCCAATGCACATATCTATGTGAGGGACCAGTCCTTGCTCCCCCTCTTTCCCTCCCCCCCCTCCTCTCTCTCATTCTCTTTCTCTGTTCACGACATAGCAGTCGTCAGAAGGAACGTGACGTGATTTACATATTTATGTATAGGTAACACGCCGCGCGGCACAGGCCCCTCTCGGTCAACATCCTGCTTCCTGTTCTCTCTCTGTATTGAGCACGAGAGCATGAGCTCGGCCCCGTGCACGTAAGTCGTGTGTATACACCGCGTACCCCGTTATATACGTTCGATGAACAATGTGTGTGCATATCGGGTACGCAGACACGTCGATAACAGGCGGAGCCATCTGTAACGGTGATTAATCGGGATTAGGTGAACGACGAAGGATACTGACACGTATTCTATATATATGTTCGATATTATACTTCCGTTTTAACATTTTCAGAATTCCAATATAATATAGAATCCTGATTTTTTTCTCAAGACAATTTTAGATACATTTTTTTGTACACATAAAAGAAATCCTTAGAGCAAGAGATATCAACTTTGCGTTTCTCTTATAATATCTTTTTTTATTTCAACAATAAGTCTTTCTATGAAGAGTCGATAAAAAAAAGTCCCTAGGCTACTTTCCAAAAAATTTCATAATGAAATTTTCACATATTATAATCCAGGCACGTGAAAAATTTCCATCCACATCTTTTTGAAATGTTAGTCACTTAATTTATCGCATGGATATTCATGACGTGATTATTCGTAAACGAACATAAATGAATTTTACCGCATTCGTCGGCACGCTCAAGGGCAAGCTCGCGTGATGCATATGCATTACAATATTAACGTATCGATTTCGTTGCAGGTGCAACCAGTCGCTGAGCTATCGGAATTATCGAGACGCGGTTGTGACGGACGTCAAGTCGAATTGGCACCTGCAAATATCCGCAGCGGCACGCTTCGCCGGTCCGGCAGTTTGCGGTTTCATCAAAATATAGTAAGCCTATTGCCATTTCCCGTTGATTTAACATTTAACGTTTAGAGACTGATGACAGTCGATGTATAAGTCGAGTTTGTCGAGAAAATAAATGGAGAAATTTACAACATTTCTGAAACTTTTAACAATCGTCAAAGTTAAATTATTCATTGCATCTTCGGACTTCTCTATAGTTTCCTATTTCATATTTTTTTATATTTCAAATGTATAACTTTGTAGTTTGAATTATTAATTTCTATGATACATCATGTGTGGAAAGTGACCTAAAGAGTAAAGAGAGCATAAGTAATGAGATAAAACGCAATCGACTTAGCGAAGGGTACGCGGAGAAATATAAGGATGACGCACAAAGAGGACACAAAATTGCAGCGGAATGCGACAGAGCTGCAGCGTGATGCGGCAGCGAGGAAAGAGGAAGACAATAGTGGAGAGACGCTCACTTTCCACCCACATTCCCTAGAGCGGCGTAGTGGCATAGCAATCGCATAACGGTACATCTTTACTGACTGCGTCGTACCGTAATACCTCGTTTCCGCCGAACTTCGAGGTATAATCTAAACTATGGGCGCAACCCGTTACAAGAAAATGCCCGCTTTTCACGGTGCATTTGGACACATTTTTAAGAGTCAAAGTATATATCGTGCAAATTAAAAAGAAAAGCCCAAAAAATATAATATATACTATTCAAAAAGAAAGAATGATCTTTTACAAGCAAATTTCCCGAATGCGATGAACAATTGGTATTTTATTGCGAAAGCTGAAACTGCAATTATTATAAATGAGGCAACAATTGCATAGATCACAATGAGAAACATTAAAAGATACACATTGATCCGGGATTGACGCTTATAATGTAAGCAAAAATGAACATTTGTGTCACCACTATTCCCGCACATGTTGGATGTCCTCATTCATTCCGCGGCTTCACTGGTAGTCGAGCTTGCAGGCTTTCGAGAAGCTGCCTTCATTAAATTAAATTGTCACGCGACGTAATGCGCATTCCTACTCGTTATCGCAAGATCGAAACGTCGTTGCAAACGAACACACTCAAGAATGAGCGGTATCGCATCCGCATTTCTGCAGAATTCATCGATAAACGTGAAATGCAAATTGCATTATATATATGTCAAAACATACATTAATTATATTTTCGCATGATACTAATGGAATGATATAACAGGATTCGTTAAAGTCCTCGGTGACAGTTTGATGATATTCTATTTTTTTAATGTGATCTCAAAATAGAATGTGAAGAAATATCTGTCAAGTGTGTAACTACTCTCATAAATCTTACGGTAAACGTAGATTACTTTGGTATATAGGGAACTCTGTAATTGTCACCTTATTAATTCAGTTGTTTAAGCTTTCCTGTTGATCTCGCAATAGAAAATCAGATCTCACCAGTCTCACTTACAGTAATACAAATATAATTGCAAAATAATGCAATTGTTTTGAGAAATGAAATGAACACGGTAATCGTGAACACGGGCATCGTTGCTAACAGCGCAATTTGCACACACGTTGGATACGAGTAACGACGTGTCGTAATTGGCAATTAGCTCTAACAAAGTGCAACTTATGTTGATGTTAAAATACATAGCGGAATAAGTGTGATATTTACTGACGGTCGATAAAGCCGACTGTATAGCGGCATAGTAAAGAACGTGCTGCCGACATGCCATTGTGGAGAACAGCAATATCTTTTTTATGTTTCAATAAGATTACCCTTCTCAAAACTTTCTTGCGTATACATTGAATAAAAATTTTTCTCTCATTAAACGTTCTTTAAAAATTCACACATTTAATTTGAGGAAATAGATTACTTGACTTATATTAAATTCCAAGGAAAGATTAGAAAAATATATTTTGAAAAAAAATGTTCATAGAATTTTAATTAAAAAATTAAATTTGAAGATTGGACATACGTTCAGAGAAAGCATTTTTTTATAGTACATTTTTTTATAGTTAAGAAAAATGTATTAAAGTTTAATAAATATTTGTTTGAATAATATTAGAGGAATAGTTATTAAAAATGTAAACATATATTTATCTGGATATCAAAATCATTAATTTGACTTAATTATAATCTTTTTATTTAGTTTTATTTGTTTACCATAAATAAAGTGTTAAATTAATACTATTCAAACAAATATTTATTAAAATTTATTATTTTTCAGTGACAATTGTATAAATCACATATGTAGAATTAGGGATGCATCGAATCATAAAATTATCGGATATCCGATATTTTCTGGATATCCGACCAAATTTCGAGTCTAAAAAATGTCTAAAAAAAGCTGAATAAAAAAAGAAAAAAGCGGGCAAAAAAGAAAAGGGATTGTAAGGGAAAAATAGTGATAATAATTATGATTTTAATGTTATCGTCCGAGTTTGATTATCAATAGAGATGATAACTGTAGAAAAAAAAATTTTGCAACATATAAGATATTATAACATTGAGTATGCACACTTATTTATAGAATATTTATATAATAAAAAAATCAACAATTTAATGATAAAATTTCAATCGGATATATTTCTGGATACTAATGACATCTGACTATCCGATCGGATACTAAAAAAGTGCCAGATACCGGATACTTTTTGGATATCCCTATATAAAATATATAATTGAATTATCTTTTATAATTATTGCAATAAAACCTGAAAGATTATGTGTTTGGAATGTATTATATTACTGTACATTAATTCTACATACAAAATTTGTATAGTCATTTATACTATTACTACTTTTTTTTTCTCTGAATATAAAACTTTCTAATCATTTCGTCATTTCGCGAATTTTATTTCCGAGATCAACGACGGAACAGTCGCACTTCGGATATTAAAAGTCTGAAAGTCAACCAATAAAAAAATTGTAATCTTATTAATCACAGAACTGGCGAATGCCGTTAAACTCAGATCTGTATACAGCTGCAAAATACGAGTCGGTAGTTGCTTGGGGTGGTACACGATTTGCAATGTCCTCGTGTAGCTCTGCGCTCTCTCACGGTGCGACATGACGGCTCGCTCGCTCGTTCGCTCACTCGCCCATTTTGTCTCAACGTATCAGCTACGTAAATGTCAAATTACGTAATTAGAATTGCATGTTACGCGCTACGTAGTGAGTAATTACGTCGTTACCGCCGCAGCACTATTATTACGCCCGCGAGGAAGGTACTGAATATATACGCGTGATAATATCGCCGATCGCCGGGGGATCCCCGCCGCGCCGCGCCGGTCATTCGTCGCGCGATATGTAGGCCAATAATCATATCTCCGCCGTATGTAAGAACGCGAGCAGGGTTTCCTTTTCCATCCGGAAAATCGCACCGTTAGCTCTGCCGCAATCGTTAACGACGTATGCCGCAAATTCATTATTTCTTTAGATCGATGCAAATGTTGTTATTGACAAGAAGTTCTTTCTTAAGAAAATGTGCGATACATGAGCTAAAGCATCAAAAATGATGCACTTACGGTTGCAGTCTTGCAATGACGTCAGTTTATTGCCTATAAATATCGGACGTTTAAAAAAAAAAGTAGGTTGCCCACGCGAGCGGAGGGCCACACGAGTTTAACGGCCTCCACATTGTACGCATCTATGGCTTTGCAAGCTATTGCTGGCATACCGTTGATGAAACACGTACTACACTTCAGCAGCGAAAATAACGAAATTTTTTTATCCTTCGTTCCTTTAACCTTGGATGAACGTCACACAATTCACGACCCGAATTTTAATTAGAAGAATAATATTACAGAGGCATCTCCAAATTTAATGAATTTGAGATATGAATACGCTATTAATTTAACTCATAAAATCCAAATGGCGCGAATCGCTTAAATTTTCATCGTGTTATTTCGCAAAAATGAATAGGCCACTCAAGCGCTGCGAATAAATTTGCATGTAATTGCGATCGGTAGGCAAAAGGCGAAGTCGGTCGCTGCATTCGCGGCGCGGCGCGGCACGACGGGGCGTAATTTGTATTTTATGCACGTAATCGTGGTGGCTTGGGAGTCCACGTACATAGGTACATACGTGTATACCCGCCCTCTTATCTGCCCACGTTGATGCAGGACGGCGTTAACGCGTTATACCCCAGTCGTCAGCGGCTCGTAGCGAGAGGCATCTTGATTGCGATAGGCGAGTGATGCCGCGATTGCTGCGTGCATTACGCTTCGGCTGATTCTTAGCGCCTCTCTGACACTGCCTCCTGTAACCGTCGCATTGCCCCCTTGTGGATACCGTATCGATTCTCTCGATCTTTTACTCCGCCGAGGAATTAATTCTCTTTGTGTTAGCATTGATGCGAACTATTCTTGTCCTTTAAAATTCGCTTTTTAAAAATTGCCGATAATTATATTTTTAACATGGAGTTCTTTTTGTATAATAACGTACACTAAAAATGGTATTTTTCATTTTTTATTATTTCTGTTCTGTATTTTATGTATACATTATTTTATACATACAAATATACTTTTATATTTATTCATACAGATATACTTTTTTATAGTTATTTATGTAAAAGTTCATAAGAGTTCATTGTAGAATTTCAATGTAGAACCAAATTTAAATTTGACAACACATAGTTTTGTGTAAGTTTTTAAGGAATTAATAAACAATGTTAGGACGATGCCCAGAAAATGGAACAATCATATCGCGAATATACGGATTCTATCGCGCTCAAGCTTATTTTAAATCGAATTAAGATGGTTTACACGCATGAATGTAAGCGT
>Ga0157364_1004784_pt1 | contig 13621 bp, 14 predicted proteins | sample AttsexASBM2_FD_111476 | JGI IMG/M metagenome (GOLD analysis project Ga0157364, IMG submission 111476) | Fungus gardens microbial communities from leaf cutter ant in Ribeirão Preto, State of São Paulo, Brazil - Atta sexdens ASBM2 | ecosystem: Host-associated > Fungi > Mycelium > Unclassified ... | reverse complement strand
ACCTAACACTATCTACTGACTACCTAAAGACTGACTACTGTCTTTAAAAAAATGTAAACTATTTTGACTTAAGAAAGTCATTCTATACTAAACAAGGTTCAAATGACACTTACCATTTCTTTGTGTGTACAGGTCACAAGTAAACACTACAGCACAAGATTTCTACTTGAAAATAGACCAACTAGCATGTCCATACAAGGTACTATGTCTGAAATATACTAGTGGGCTTTGGTACAAACAAACAGTCAGACTTTTCCTTTTCCTATCTAACTAGTATACTTCTTATACCTAGAGTTTAGCAAATCTTCTTAACTGAAGGTAGTGTTGTCTTTGGTTGAGGATAATAAGAGAGTAAGAAATAGTGAGAGAAGGCTCTGTATTAAGTAGTCTTAGGAAAGGGGATCAAGTTCTAATATTATGACTTAAAGGCCTTAGAATTGGTCAATAAGAGAAATCTTGTATTAGGGTTGGCACAAGAGAACTCAATAGGGTTTAAAGTACAAACTAATCTACCTTATATACCTCAGACCATAGTCTGTGTGTACACTATCTTGTTCTATCCTAAAGTACATATGTTTGCCATATTATATAATGTCATTTGTTCTAGGTCTTTCTATGTCTTTCTTTAAAATAAAAGGAGAAGAAAAATAGAAATGAGAAAGGAATTGAAAATAATTAGAGTCTACTGTTTTCAACTCTGATATCTTACACAAAAGAAGAAATTATATTGGCTAATGTAATCAAGTTGAAGTTGCTAGAATCAATAAGAATTCATCTGGTAGTAAATGTTAGTTGAGTGGTGAAGTATAAGAAACTAGTAAAGAGGCAGAAAGTAGAAGAAGTGAAACAAATAAAAGTAGAAGAAGTGGAAGAGTAGGAAGTTGAAAAATATTAAATGAAGAAAGATTTGGAGAATATAAAAGAAGTGGTAGCTAAGTTTGAGGAGAGGATGAGTATAGAAGTAAGAAGATAAGAAAAGTTAGATATGACAGAAGAACAAGATTTCAGAAGAGGGGAGTTACTAAGGAAGTATATAACAAAGATATTGTATAGGTGGGATGATAGGAAGTTTGAAGAAGAATATCTAAAGAAGTTAGAGAGAAACTGGCAAAAATGGAAGCTAGTTTCTCCTCTAGAGAAACTTTGAAGGAGAATTAATATCAAAATTGAAAATAATGGACTTTGTTCTTTTTATTATTCTCTTTTATTTTCATTTTCTAATTTTTTATGAGTGTTAGATACAGTTTATATCTTATTATCTAAGATCCAATGATTGTCTCTCAAAAGTTCAAAGAATTATCTGAGAATACAGAAGATAGAGATTGGAACAACCTTTGGTTTCAGCACCTTTACAAGTTGTACTGGTCATATATTTATATTTCAGATAAGGTGCTTGGAACATGATTAGTAGATAAGTCCACTGAAAGATGGAAGGTGTATCATCACTAAAGCTGGAAGTTAGTAGTAGTTTTAGTTGATTTTCAGAATGAGACTTACAATGTAAACTAGTAGTTTACATACTAAGTATACTATCTAGGGTAGATATCTAAAATATAGACTGCTAAGCATTATTCTGTTTACTAGTAATTCTTGGATATCAGGAGTGTGTTCTAGCAACCAATACCAGTAACAGCAAAAGCATACAAACTTACATAGGACTAGTATATCTCTATCACTCTTGTATTAGGATTTATAAGAGAAACTTGACAGAGCTCTCACTACTACAATGTACACTATTTATACTAATATATTATGATCCATGCTCTGCACTATTTACCCTACCTTAAAGTTACATGTGTTGTCCATGAGTCCATTATGCTCTAACTATTATGCTCTAACTATAAGGCAGACATACCATAACTATATCTTCTGCCATTATTGTACTAGAATCTTCTACTATCTTCTAGATCTAACATTACCTCATGTAACATAGTCACATGTCATAATCATGTGATCCTCCATTACTAAATAAAAGAAACTAAGATTAAAATAAAAACATAACAAAAGAAATAAACTCTGTAAAATAAAATCATATCAAAAGAAATGAAGTTCAGAGGTATATTATAACAGAATAGAGATTTATAGAGCTTGTAGAGTCCAGCAAGGACATCTGAGGTGAAATTGAGGTAAGTGATCCATACCAGAAGAGATTAGGGAGTATAGATAAGAGAGAAACATTATTTGTGGGTTAGAATGGATATGGATATGGCCAGATTAAGATATGACAATTGGAAGACTAAGTTAAAGGTTATAATATAACATTACAACTATCAAAAAGGTAGTCCCATATGTCACATAGAAGAGTATAGAAGGTTCCATTATATAACATGCATATTAGGGCAACTAGCTGAAGACTATAGAATTTCATGGAGTTTATAATCTCTAGAGAAATTTTAAGTAATATTGTTCATAACTACTAAATATATGACTTACCTCTAGAGAAATACTAAGAGAACAGAATAGAGTTCACTAGAAGTAACAACTACTTTAAATACTTAGGAGTTTATTCTAATCAAGCAGAACATTAGACAGAATATTTAGTAACCTAACTACAGAATAATAATGTTAGAGTTGTGAATAATAGACTCTCTTTTATTTTCTTTTTTTATTTCACTTTATTTTTCTTTTTTTTAACTTAAAGTTAAGGTTTAGTGTGACATGTCATGGTCACATGTCACATATCACAGAAGGATAGAGAAGATTACAGAACAATGATATCATACCACATATCTATAAGTAGGATATATTGTACTTAGAAACTCTGTCAAGTTCTCTTGTGTTAACTTTAATACAAAGCTTCTCTTTTGACTTTACTCTATAAGTCTTAAGTTGTAATAGATAAAGCTGAGTGGTCAGAAACTTCAATATAGTAATTTCAAGTACTACTGAATAGTAGAAGCTTATTAGTTAGTAGTTAGAAGAAGTGGGTCAATAATTAGGAAAAAGTCTAGTAAATTGCTTCTAAATATCTATATTATTAAATGTGGCACAGTGTTTTCTAAAAAAAAAGCTAAGCTGCAAACTTGGACTGAAAATATGACAGAGACAGATAAAAGTGTCAATCACAACAAATACATAAGATAAGAAGTCTACCCAACAATAACAATAAGTATTAATCAAGGTTGTGTGTGTATTGGCTTTTAAGAGCTGAATTCCAATCTTGCTCTGTTTTCTCCCTGCATAGAATGAGTGGTTTTTGAACTGGCCTTCAAACTAGTTACAGTGGGATATCAGTGAAAGTGTTATGACATTAGCTAGGAGCTCAGATCGCACTTAGACAAAGACTTGAGATTAAGAAAGGGGAAGATGTCAATCAGTAAAGCGTAAAGAATACAGCAGTATCTTTACACTATATATACATGAAAACCATGAGAGAATTGTCCATAGTATATGAAGCAACCAAGTTATACAACATGAGGATAAAGCAAGAATATGGCATCTATTACATAAGGCACTGGCTGAGACTATTGCAGTGTAGCCAATTATATTGTCATTACCCTTGACCCTAGTCCTCATTACATCTAAGAGACATCAATTATAACAATACCCCCTTTTCAGCATTCATGTCCTCATGAATCATACCAATATCTTGAGTTCTTCTACCATGTATATTGCTACCATTTTCTTGTTAGGACCAATGATTACTTGTCCTCTATTATTAATAGCAATGAAATATGGTTCATATGGGGGTCCTCCTTGATACATGGTTATAGGATAACTATTTTGTGATATTTCAGTATTGTATTTGTTCTTGACCAATGCTATTGCTACTTTCTTCCAGAATTTTTGATTTTGTTTGCCTCTGGATTTAAGTGATTGATAGTGTGGAGATGGTCAAAATATCCTTATCTGTGTAAAGGAACAAATGAATTTTATGTACTTGAGCAGATTGTTGACTTCATCATCTATAAAGGTTGATTTTGTTGATGATGAGGAAGATACCTCATATGGCTTGATTAGGATGACCTCTTTGTCTTCTACTTGTCCTTGGTTTGTATTCTTCATCTGATCTCTGTTCTTGTATAGCTCCTATATTTTCTTAATGTTATCATCTATATATTGATTTCCTCGTCCACTATATACATCTAATTCATCAGCCAGCATACATTGAACTTGATATGTATGATCCTTCATGTTACTTTGAATTAGATATCATAGATCTTCTGATATTCCTAGGATGTTTGTTGTATTTGTAGTCTGATTGTTAATACTTGTCTTCAAAATTGTCCCCTCTACTTCTGTGATTGTTATATTTGCTTCTTCTGCTATCTTCATCATATTCTGTACTTATTTCTGCACATCTATTACCCTTTTTAATCCTTTCAACATTTTGTGATATAGTCTGGTTCAGTCATCTTGTTCCTCCTTGAATACTTTGACTTCATCCATATTGTTCAATTTCCTGGTGATGTATAGGTTTGGAGAATTGGGAGTAGTCATGTAGTTGTTATTTGTGATTTGGGAAGACATTTATCTTTGAAGTTTGAGTGATGTTTTTGAACTGTTGAAATGGGATTTTACTCCTCCTCTTTATAGGTTTCAACTTGAACACCTTGTCCAATAATCTTCAATTGCCTCTTTTGCATGAGAAAACTCTGATTTCACAATCCATTAATCATGTTTATCTCCATAACCTTTCCAATGCACCAAGTATTGTATTTCTCTGCCTCGTTTCCTATGCTTCCATACTTCTTCGACTTTATATTCTTCTTCTTTATTAATAATTGTCAGTGGAGGTGCTGGATCCATGTGTTGTCCTTTGAACTGCAGTGTTTTGTGTTTTGTCAGCAGGTCTTCATTAAACACATTGTGTATCATCTATCCTTCTAGAAGCTCTAGCTGAAATGCTTCTAGACCAATATTCTTTGAAATTCTAAAAGGCCCATATCTCTTTTGGTCTAGCTTCTTTAAGGGTTTATTTGAATGGATATTCTTGTTTTCCAACCACACATTGTCTCCAACCTTTAATCTTTGAGGATTCCTTTGTTTCTTATCAAACTACTTCTTCATTGTTTCTTGTGCTGCTTCCATAGACTTCTTAGTTTGTTTCCAACTTCTTTGCAGGCCTATGAGAAATTCTTCTAATCTTGGAAACTCCATTTGTACCACAAGGTTACCCTTCCATGGATATCTTCCAAAGTTTAAAAGGTGTCCTGTCTGTTGCTATGTGTCTTTTGTCATTATACTGAAATTCTGCAGCAGCTAGCCATTCCATCCAATTATCTTGTTGGTAGTTGATATAATGTTGTAGGAATGTTCCTACTTCTTGATTAATCCTCTCTGTCTGTTCATCAGTCTGAGGATGATACACTGTTGACAATTATCTTATAATTCCTAGTGCTTTTGTAAGTTCTTCCATGAATCTTGACACGAACTGTGGTTTTCTATCACTGAGTATTTTCCTTGGAATTCCATGAAGCTTCTATATTTTGTCTTGGTAAATTCTTGCTATACCTTCTGAGGAGATGTTGGTCATTATTATCTTTAGCCTAATTATCTTTGTAAATCTGTCCACTATTACTACAATAGTGTCCATTCCTTTTGACTTGAGTAATGGTCCAATAACATTGATACTAATTTCTTGGCATGGACCTTGTAGTATATTGAGTGGATGCAATTCTTCTGATTTCTTCTGATGTTGGACTTTGTTTTGTTGACACTTGAAGCATTCTTGAACATATTTTTTGATGTCTTCTTTGAGTTCTGGCCACTAGTAGTTCCTTTTGACTAATTCTATCATCCTTTGTTGTCCCAGGTAGCCCACATCTACAGAATCATGATTTTCCCATAGAATTTGTTCCTTGAGTTTCTGGTTATTTGGGATATATATCCATTCTTCAATATAAGCTATCCCATCTTGTTCCTATGCTAGTCCATCTTCTTTTTTCAATGCTTGCTGCACTTCTTGTTCTTTGGTATTGTTTCTTCATATCTTTTCTAGTAAGTCTAGGTTATATATCATCTTATTCCTTTTCAACATCGTTACTTTTACTATAGTTTTTCTTGTCCATAATTTTTTCTTGAGCATTTGCATATCTTTATTGTCATTTTGCATATCCACTTGATCCTTTCTTGACAGAATATCCACCTTGGTGTTTGTTTTCTCCAGTATATGTTGTAGAATGAAATTGTAGTCTTGCAGCTTCAGATATCATCTGACTTGTCATCCATTCAGCTTGTGAGGCTCCTTAAAATATTTCAGGTTCTTATGGTCTGTTCAAATTTCAAATGGTTCCATTGTGTCCAACAGGTATTGTTGTCATTTTGCCAAAGCTTCCACAATTGCCAGTAGTTCTTTGTCATAAATTTTATAATTCCTTTCTACTGATTGCATTGTCCTGGATAAGAATGCTATTGGTTTCTATTTTCCCTCTTGTTCTTGGGATAGTACTCCTCTAATAGTGTGTCCTGAAGTATCTGTTTTGACTTTAAATTTTTCTTCTCTTTTCAAAAGAGAAAGTACCAGTTGACTTGTAATCTTGTTCTTGAGTTCATCAAAAGCTTGTTGATGTTCTTCTTCCCATTTCCATTCCTTTTTTCCTTTTAGATCATTCAATGGTCTTGCTATATGACTGAAGTTCTGAATGAATCTCTGATAAAAGTTCATAAATCCCAAGAAGCTTTCTACTTCTTTGATTTTTGTTGGCACTTTCCATTTTTTGACTGCTTTGACTTTGTCTTGCTCCATTTGTACTTGTCCCTTGCTGACTACTACTCCTAGTATTGGAATTTCTTCCATGTTGAAGTTGCATTTTGATCATTTGAAACACAGGTTGTGTTTTTCCACAATTTCCAAAAATCAAATAGTTCTTTCTTTAAGTTCCTTCATCATCTTGGCTGGTATAAGAAAGTCACCCATATAGTTTGCCAACACTCCTTTATGGAGTAACTTTTGGAAAATGCTGTTCATCCTTTGGAATGTTCTTGGTAATTTGTATAGTCCAAAATACATAACCTGTGGTTTGAATAAACACTTGTTTGTCAGGAAAGCCACTTTTCATTTATTGCCTTCTTTTATCTACACATTGTTATATCCCCAAATAAAATCAAATTTGTTAAAGTACTTTGCTTCATTTAGTTTGTTAATAACTTCTTCTATCAATGGGAGTGGCATCTTGTCTTTGATGGTAACTTGATTGAGCTTCCTATAGTCTTGAACTAGCCATAGTGAACCGTCCTTCTTTGAGATATAGAAATATAAGGCTGCATATCTTGATTTTGATTCTACTATCAATCCAGCTTTTAGTTGTTCATCTAACCACTGGTTGAGAGCTTCTTCTTCTTTTATTCTCATCATTCCAGTAATTTCTCAAATTTCTTCTTATTGAATAAATAAGTAAATGGTCAAATATATTCCAGTAGGTCTTCTAGGTTCATTTTGTCTGGTTCTTTTCCAATTTCACTATTGTCCTGTTTCTTGGTTTCCATTGCCTGTGTCCTTCTAGTTTTAAACTCGATATCTTGATGTTTCATCTTGCAACTTTCTGGGTATCTTGTGAACTTTATCATTTCATTCTTCCAATTAACTTCTGGATTATACTTAACCAACCAGTCATGATCCAAAAACATGTCCATTCTATTTAAATTTGTTACTGCAGCTTCTAGCTGTTCTTTGTGTCCATTGATTTCTATCTCCAGAGGTGCTATCTTGATTACCTCTCTATTCTTCATTCCATCTGTATTGAAAACTTCAAATGAGAAGTTTATTGGTTTTATCTGTATTTCTTTTTTCCTTGACCAGTTGTTTGTCAATTCCTATATGTGTGCATTGGAAGTCCACTAGTGCCTTGACCTTGAGGTTCTTGCTGTTCTTTGTTTTTATGTTTGCTTGCACATTCAATTTTCTTTTCATATTACTCTATCAGCTTGGAATAACATATTTATTTGGAGAATTTACAAGGAAGATCTCTCATACTGTGCCTACTTGAGATCTTCTCCAAAACCCTGCTTCTTATCATTATCTTCTTTATTCTCTGATTCCTCTTGTATTTTTCATTTCTTCATTAACTGCTTCCCTTTACAGTTCTTTACTATATGTCTCTCTTTGTCACATTTGAAACACTTCCTGGTTTCTTTCTCTTTCTTTTTCCAGCATTCTTTCACCATACTTGTTACAATTAAAGCATTTAGGCTTTCCATCCTTGAAGTTGTTGTTACTCTTTCCAATGTTCATGGGCTATTCTCGCCCTCCATAGGTCATTCCTGTTCTCGTTTTGTAGTTGTTTTGTTCTTCTGTAAACTCATATCCTTGTCTGACTGAGGTAATTGCTACCTTCCACTCCTTGAGTGTCTCTGGTGCTGCTGTGGGTGGGTATTCCAATATTGTTTGACAATGTTGGATTGTACATTCTTCTTCAATAAAAAGATGGCATGCAGCTTATTTGTATCTGCCTTCATGGCTAATACTTTGAACTCAGTCATGAAGTCCACTGTGTTTCATTTCCCTTACTTGAAGATTTTGATCTTCCATTTGGCATCTGCTGGCTTTGTTTTGTCACTGAACATTGTCTTGATTTCTTTAACAAAACCATTCTAATTCTTTATCTAGTTTATTGAGCTTCTTCTGTGTATATATACTTGCTACACTTCCTCTGAGGTATTCTAGGATCACTGTGATCCTATCATCAGTCTCCATGACCCTGTTACTCTTGAGGAATAATCTCATTCCCCTCCACCAGTCTTTAAATTTTGTTCTGTCTCCATCAAACCATTCTGGATCTAGGACCATGTTTTTAGGCATAACAGCCTGTTCATTTGTGTTCATTGTTACTGGTGCTGGTGCTACAGACATTGCTTTATCTAATCGTTCTGTTGTTTTGTCCAAGGTTTCATTTGTGATCTGTAAAGATCCTAGTCATTCTGACAATGCCTCTATATCATCTATTCTTCTAGAACTCATTTTGGTTCTTCTTTTGTGGTTTTCATCACATATGTTTTGTTTGTTGTCCTGCAGTAACTTTGCCTAGTTTTGTCCATGGAATATTCCACTATACCTCTCTTGCAAGGTGAGCTTGTCAATGGTTTACCAAATATTATGACCTTAGCTAGGAGCTCAGGTTGCACTTAGACAAAGATTTGAGATTAAGAAAGGGGAAGATATCAATCAGTAAAGCATAAAGAATACAGCAGTATCTCTACACTATATATACATGAAAACCATGAGGGAATCATCCATAGTACATGAAGCAACCAAGTTATACAACATAAGAATGAAGTAAGGATATGATATTTACTATATGAGGTACTGATTGAGACTATTTCAGTACAGCCAATCATATCATCATTATCCTTGATCCTAGTCCTTATTACATCCAGGAGGCATCAATCGTGATATAAAGACTTGAGAAACAAGAAGTCTGTAGAGTTAATAATAAGTCTTAGTAGTATTGCAGACTCAAATTTCAGCAAGATAGTAAGTTTACTTATAATATATACTATATGCTGATCTTGTGTATAATATATGGCCTTTAGAGTAAGTTAGATATAACCAAGCATAGACCATCAGCCTAGTATGTATAAAGTAGATACTTTATACTAGAAACTCTATATAAGGTTTTTCTTTTGAATAAACTCTAAGTCTTAAGTTATAACAACTCAGTATATGAGTTATTTGTAATATTTAAATCTTAGGTATACTCTTAGAAATTTAGAAGTGATTTAGAAATTCAATAATGATAACAATAATGATAAAGATCAATATAGATATCAATGATGATGAGAAATAAACAATAAAAGATATTGTTAAGTCTAAGGTCTAATTCTTAGATATAAAAATATATATACAAAATAGTGATAGTCTGTATATGAGCTGTTTTCATCACATGATCAAAACTTATATCTGGTGGGGCTATTATCTGTCATAGCAGATGTCAGGCTAATTTTAAAATGTAACTAATTATATTATCACATTGATATACTTGTATCTCTATGAATACTTATTGCTTTGAGATACATCATATATTGTTGAAAACAGATTGATGAGCACTTTCCAATACAAGTTCAATCATGCAAATCTATTCAGCCATTCATGAGATATTAGCAGACAAAGCTTTTACAGCTACTGATGGCCTGATATCTTAGTTATTTGTTGTCACTTTTGTACATCCCACATATGTGCAGATAGCCTTCATTTGGGGCTTTCCAGGTAGCATGGAAGATAAATCAGGTTGGAAAATAGATCAGGAAAATGCTATATAAATAAGATAATCTTAACTTCAATAGAAGATTGTTGTACCTAGCTAACTTGTTATGTGGTCTTATTTGTTGGAAAAGGGATTTAGATATACTTAGTGTGAGTGTAGTACAAATTTAATTTAATAATCAAACTAAGGAAATAGTATATGGTAGATGATATTTTTAAATACAGAACTAGTAACTTAATACTCTACCACTATATGTACTCTGAGTTGTCAAAAACTGTGGGAGTTGTCATTTGGAACTCCATGGAATTAATAAGAGATATATGGTCTAGCCTTCAGGTTAATAGGTGATTAGAATAGAGTGTAATCCATACCAGAAGAGTAGGAAAAGTACAAATGTTGGATGGTATGTGACATTGTAGAAATACAAGTTAAATGAAGTTTGTAACACTTGTATTGGATTAATACAAGAGAACTTAATAGAATTCCCAATACAATATAGTCTACCTTATATACTACTTGGTATTAGTCTATGCATCATCTTTTCCATAGTATAACTAAGTCTTTTTAGTAGATTCCATAATATTCTATTTGTCATATGATAGTGATTGTGACTGTGACATGTGTGATATGAGTTATAACATGTAATGTTTTTTTTAAATCAACAATTTATTATACAAGGTGTGAGGGTAGACTGTGGTAGTATTAGGCACAGTTTACACTTAAAGGTGGAAGTCCACAGAGTTGACTCAGACATGCACAGAGTGTAGAAAACTTCATGTAATGAGCTTGGTGATGTGGACTTATCGGAACAACCTTGGCCTCAACTTATGTGTTGTGCCTCCTACAAGCCATGTAGTTGCAATTTCAGAGAATGGTCTTGTAAGGGGTTGTAAGGAGAGGAGTAAAGTATGTCACCATTGATACTGGAGATTTAGCATCAACTTTAGTTGATTATCAGGCTAGCTATTACAAAGGGGTCACTAGCCTTAAATACATAAAATAACAAAAGGAGTAACTAAAACAGATCTCCAAGTGAGTGTTTCATTAGTGAAATACTACATAGAAGCTCAGATTTGAAGAGGGGAAAACTCCACATAAAGTCCAAGTAAATTTGCGGAGTTTGAAGGAGATAATTAGACAATGAACAAAGATGAATATAACTGCAGATTTTGACTCAAATAAAGTGAAATAACTGTAGACTTTTGGTGGAATTAAGTCTATTATAAAGTATCAAACTACCAACAGAGTTTTGGGCACAAATAAGGCCAAATAACTATGGGGATTTGATATCATGTTGAAGTCAAACATGTTTTGGAGTTTGGGATATGACAGGTAGACACTTTGTATCTATATATATATAGACTGATTTAATATGTGAGAAAAGAATAAAATAGGAAGTAAAAAGAAAATGAAAGAAAATGAAAAAGGAAAAATTGACAAAAGCAAAGAGAACTAAAAAAGTTCAAGCAATCAAGTAATACTATCCCCAAATAAAGAAGCACTACTGTTAAATATGAGGAAGGAAACAAAATATCCTATAGTATCTCTTATTAGATTCCAATAGTTATTAAATCTCTTACATTCATGAAGAATGTGTCTTCTCAACTCAATGGGATAATTGCTGCAAGGACACTTGAAGTCTTCATGAGAAAAGAATCTCAAACAATACTCTCCAATGGGTACATAATTGATGATTGCTCTAGAAGATCTGGTGCAAAGTGAGTTTGAATGTCTAAAATATTTAAGCCAAGTTTCACCTTTAAGATAAGACAGTTCTAGAGGATTGTTTTTATTGTCTAATAACTCCAGAAAATTTTGCCCTTTGATGTCTGAAGCTTAGAAGATCATTTTCCATTTATTTACAAGGTCATCACATTCCCTCTTCTTGCTAAACTCTCAGGACACTCTCCATAGAAAGGTTGGTGTCAGATAATGTTTTTTAGTCTTATTGTCAACAGCTTTGTAAAGAAACTAATTACAACAACTTGGAGATTCCCAGAATTCAATTGTGTTATTGGTATTTGAGTTGAAAAATCTCCTAAGTTCATAAGAGATAGCTATTGTATAGATTTGGTAAGGATACAATGAATATTTGAAGACCTTCTTTACAGAGTGAATGGAATCAGTGATGATGATAATTTTACTGATATCTTGAAGATTAGTTGCTTGGTTAATACTACATCCAATGGCAAAAAGTTCAGCTTTAGTAGTTGTAATGTTAATTGCATGATGAATCGTTTTAATGACTTGCTTGTCTTGACAATGAATGTGAGCTATTAATGTGGTGACTTGGTTCTTAATGCTTGCATCAGAGATAACCAGAGTGATAAATAGATCAAGCAATGAAGCAAGAGCAATATTATCAAGTGATTGGAGATGAGTTTTGAGATTGTTGTTATGATGATTTCTTAACATATGGAATGAGAAGCAATTAGTGAATATGTCAATAAGGCATTGACCTGGAATGAATTTACTGTTAAAGGGGTCAAAAGATGGAAAAACTTCATTGAACCTATTATCTATATTGACAACAGGCCCCTTGATTTTTTGACATTGCTTGTGGTTGAGATAAGCCAATGATAGTCTATGTGGAGGTGAGATAGATGTCATCAAAGATTCCAATAGGGATCTGAGAATATGATTGTGTGGAAGGGAGTGAACTCTGAGTTGAGATCTACCACAGAGTTTTCAAAGATGTAACTTAATAGGGATGAGGCCTGTAATAGCTTCAATGCCGAATGAATGGAATGTGTGGAATACTCCAAGTATCCATATAGCTGCTTTGCATTACATTTTGTTAAGTTCCCTAATTGGATATGCAAGTGGTGCTTTATTGTAGAACCAGAGTTGATGACCATATAAAGCTATGGGGAGAACACAACTTCTATAGATTAGATGCTTTTGTTGAGAAACAAGACCACAAGATGAGTTTCCAAGCAGCTTCATACTTTTCAGACATGTAATGTTACATCACTCTCCTTAGCTAAGTCTATGAAAAAAAGAAAAGAGAAAAACTAAACTATAAGGGGAAAAAGAAACTAAGAAGATATCTTCAAAGTCCAGACTTGGGAATTTTGGCATCCCAGGACTTAAGATTATGACTATCCATATATCTTATTAGCATAACCTACATATTGCTTACACATGTCATTTTATCATTAATGGACATATTATGCAGCATATGAGCTCTAGCAGATATACTGTTGTTAACCAGCTCAAGGTATAACATACACACTGTGAGTGACAAATTATAAACAATGGCACACTATGGACACTTTACAAAAATTTCTACTCACTTGGGTTCATTTCAGATATGATTATTTAAATATAAGTAACCAATTTACTATTTTGAATTCAATGTCGGCACGGAGCAACCAAATAAGGATCAATACGTCAGACGGATATGAGAGGTTCGCTGGCTGTCTCTGACCAACATGACTCATATTGCCATTTCCCTGCTTTTCGTCTCCGTCGTCCTT
>Ga0157364_1004783_pt1 | contig 13622 bp, 8 predicted proteins | sample AttsexASBM2_FD_111476 | JGI IMG/M metagenome (GOLD analysis project Ga0157364, IMG submission 111476) | Fungus gardens microbial communities from leaf cutter ant in Ribeirão Preto, State of São Paulo, Brazil - Atta sexdens ASBM2 | ecosystem: Host-associated > Fungi > Mycelium > Unclassified ... | reverse complement strand
TCCGATTTAGCGAGAGCATTTTAGAGATTGAGAAAAAAATAGAAACGTATATGATACGTAGATTGAACTCTGATGGATATTAAAATTGAATTTTTTGGAATTTTTTTTCTCTATGATGTATTCCACTCTATGGTGGAATCCATGTAAATACTTTTCGACAAACTTGAGAGCGAAAATTTAATAAAGTTTTTTTTGTTACCGCGTGCAATGTTTCATATGTAACTTTACACATTCCTGACAATGAATGTAATTAATTAATAACAATTAAAATCTTTTCTAAATAATTTAACTTATTAGAAGAATAAGATTCTATTACATCAGTTCATATTTTAGAAATTTAGAAATTCAGAAATTTAGTTCAAATTTAATTCAAAAAGAATTAATCGCTTTAACTGAGAAGCATTCTATTAAAAGAGAAGAGTTTCGAATCTTGAATCAGGTTAAAAGAGGAAAATTCTATTTCTTTCATCATTCAACGATAGATAATCAATTTTATAGTACATGTATAAGTCACTTTTTTTTGCTTCAGTTAACTCTGAAGTTCACTGCATAAATTCGTCTTTAATCTTGTCGCAGTTTTTTTTTCTTTTATGATGTCTTCTAGCTGCGTTGCTAGTACATATACTATCGACTTATCTCATCCATTACAGAAGAATGCATAAGTTGTCGACCTAACGGTTTTAGTACCTTTTAGTACGATACTAAAGTTTGATTCATCGTACCGTCTACGTAAACGAAATCGCGCCAGAGAGTTATCATTCGCACCGCTGTATATTTGGCAAATGAGCAAATGTTTACGCCGCGTCTTGCATGAAACAAAAATTTAACGCAGCGTTTAAGTTAATCCGACCGTATACGCAACTCAGCAACTTAATTTTTTCCCATTTATTTCAAAAGTGCTTAGTTATGCATAAGTTATAAAACTAGACCGCACTTTATCATATTTCGTAAGACGCAGTTGTCCCTGAGAGAGAATTTTCTTGCGAAACAATTTGTATTAAAGTTATAGAAAGTACGTCTGTAAAATAATTTATACACGTCTCATTTGAGATAAATGAAAAAATTGCAGTTGCAGTTTGCAAGATACATCCTTAGAGAGAATATTATAAATATCCTGAAGAAATGTAGAAATACATCTGCAGTTTGCTGACAGCCTTAATTAATTAAGATCTTACAGATTTACAATGTCAGTGTAAATGGAAACGCGGATATTCTCCTGGGAATATTATCGATAAACGACGACGATTCTCTCGGTAGAATGTCATCAGGAACTTAATCAAGATAACGGTCCTTTCTCGATGTTGTTTACATACAGATAAACTGCTCAAGAATAAAAATACGTACTTTTAAAAGATATAATAATAACAAATTGCATTTTTTTGTTTTCTGCTTCTCTAATTTCTTGTCATGTTTTGAATAATTGTTTAAGTGATAAAATTTCTTCGCAGTTATATAATTTCTTTACATATTTTCTATAAAGAAAAAAATTAAGATTTATATGTTTGACAAATTCTATAATTTCAAAGAATTTAATTCTACTTTTCTCGAGGATTATAACGATGAAAGTAAAGAAATTAAAATATATGTAGCTGTAATAAATCACAGATTCAAATTTATCCATATTGTCGATATATTATGTTTCAATATTAATATATAATAACATTTTAAGAAAGAAGAAGTACACTAAACCAAAACTATACATAAATACAATAAAATATTCATTGAATTAATGAAAATTGAATGTCCAATGAATTCTTATAATGATTTAGGTTATAAAATTATTACTAGAATTGCAAGAATGCATAACTATGTAGTCATATTAATGAATCCTGTTGTTGTATCAATAAATTAACTGGACATTAAGTCATCAGACATTGATTAGCGATTATTTATTAAACCAAAAATGACTAAAATTTTTTTTAGTGTAATTGCGAAAAAAGTATAAATGTTTTCGAGAAATTTACGAGCAATTAGAAGTGGAGGAATGTAATATAAACAATCATCTATAACGTAAAGCTTCTTATTAATTTTCCAACAAAGATCGAGTGCGCAATTTGTGGATATCGAAAAGTCAGTTTTGAGGCAACTCTTTAGGGCGCAGGCATCTCGCTGAATAATGCCAGTCATTATTTTCTTTCCTTGTACACAACCCTTCTCTTGCAGGGGGAACGGTTGAGAAAATGGTCGATTTTGTCTCCTAAATTACAGTGTCAGATCTATCATAAATGAGCTCGTGTGTAGCAAAATAAATCCGTTACAACTTTATGACGCCTTCTTGTTTTATCAGATAGCCATTTTATCGAGAGAACATGTTGCATTTCGAAGACGTAACATGATAAGCCACACAAATGTGAAATTTATCAGATTAATTAAATTTAATAGGAAAATGGTAGAAACGGCGACACATAACTAATGTAATTAAAAATTTCCCTGATGCATCTCGACGTACATTATTGAATGTTTAAAAGCTATATTACGAAGTATTTTGCTAATGGATAACAAAGTTCATTAATCTCGTACAAATTGAAAAATGGACCTTGCGAAATTTCTCGGCAACACCTCAATTATATTAGCGGAGCTGTCCCAGATGCCTATGGCATAATATTAAAATTTTTGGCGTGTTATAAACATGGGAATTAACCGCAATTTTCAAAGGGACATCTCGGGAAATCCTGCTGTTATCCGTTTTGCCTGTAGAATCTGTTTTCTTAACAAAAGGCAGTTACTTGATGAATTCGCTTCGTATCTATCTTTTATTTGTCTCAATCGAATAATTATACTGTAAAATATAAAATGTTAATTTTAATTTAAAGACGTTTAGTGGACTTTCTGAGACATGCAAAAATATTAAAATTAACACAAAAATGTTAATTTTAACATTTTTGCATGTCTCGGAAAATCCACTAAACTTAAAATCTTTAAATTAAATGTAAGAATGTCATTTCGCACGTAATCTCTCAGATTTCACTAGCCCTTTCCAGATTGGAAATCAAAATCCCCTCGATGTGTTTCGATTTCCAACTCGATTTTAAGGATTTAATGAGTCAATTTTGACACCACATTGTTAAATTTTGAATAAGAGCCTCGAAAAATATGAAACGCTTTGAAATTTTCAATCTTTATTTTGTATTGTTTCTTTTATCAACATGGATTTAATTTTTGTTTCGATAATTAGAATATAGAAGCTTAGGAAATAAAACTTTGATCGAAGTTCAGAGAGATTTTATCTCTTCGATGTATTCGTTCAATTATTGAAGTATTATACATTAATAAAACGTTACAATGAATCTCGCCTTTACGGTTCCCTTAATCGACTTCGAATATATCAAAGAATATAAGAACGTCATTAAAATTAAAATTATCTTTTCTTATTATTCATATAAATATATAGAATTTGTATTAAAATAATATAATTTATATTACTATTCATAATATTTTTATAAATAAGAATAAAAGGGGATAAAATTTATTAATCTATGATTTTTATCTAAAATTTTTATAAAATGATTATATTCTCTTGTTCTCATTCACAAAAATATTATAATAATATAATAATATAAATTATATTATCTATAATTATGTTAAAGAAACTCATTCATAACTACCATTTGACTAATAATTCCATGTCCTTTTGAACTTTGTATGTTAAAATAAATGAAAAAAGTAAATGTAAATACGGGTACCAGGTCGTACCATTAATTAATTGTCGACGTAATACTTGGTATATTTCAGGGAAAATATCCTGTGCGATATAGGCGTAGACATCAAATGCAATATCGTTTGACGAACAATATCATTGTACAATTAATAATCAAATATTTGCTTACTTTACGCAATATTAGCCCTTTATCAGAATTCTCTTTTTGATATACGAGAAGTTAAATGAATTCATTTTTCGCTCATTATAGTTAAATATGAGAAAACGAGAGAAAAAGATTAATGAAATATACGCATGGTGCACATGAAACAATTGGTCATAAAATATTTTCTATGGTGTTATTATTAAACTAGAGCTCGAGGGATTGTTGCAGCGAATTTATGATATAATTTTTACTGTGTGCACCGCGCATACGAATTCGATAAAAATTGTGTATCACAGTACATTTATATCTCAATCGCTGGAAATTATGGTAAGCGTACAGAGTATAATTCTTTCCTATCAACGAATGCATTGTTAGAAATTCGTCGCACGGATGCATGTGTGGTAGTTTTTTTTCACTAATTTGTGCTATCGCAAAAATTATATTTTATGTTCGAATATATTTTTAAATGGGGCATTCGAATAAAATAAATTTTCAAATGTAAATTTTCAAAGAGGATTATAATAAAATAAAAAAATAAATGATATGCTATAATTCGAAGATATAATTAATTAATCCTAATTAATTCTCATTATAATTTAATTAGTCTTTGTGAAATTGAACTTCGTTTAAAATTTCATTAAAAATTCTAAGAAAAAAATAAATTGACCGCCTCTATCCGCTAGTTAAAATAAATATATTTTTGCGCACGTGCAAAACATTTATTCGTGTGTCACATTATACCGCTGCAAGCCCGATCCCTTCGCTTCGTTTTCCCAGCCACGTCCACCTATCAGTCCTGAGGAAAGTCTCATCCCTTCATCGGCCTCCAGCCACCCTCTATCCGCTCCCATCATGTAGCCCACATTCAACCCCTCCGTCCCTTCTCTAGCCGTGTATACACGTAAACGCAGAGGGGATGGAAAGCACGTCTGCGCGATGAGGACCGGGATAGCAGTGAGCCTCTTTCGCGGGGGATCCGACGTGCTTTTCCACCCTCGACGACGACAGTCCTGCCGCATCGCCAAAACGTACCACACAATCGTGAGTAAATTTGCACATTCGCTGATCTCTCGCTCATTTCTCCTCTCTCTTTCGTCCCTCTTTCTCTTTTAGCCGTCTTTTACGACGATTCTCCGGTATCTTCATATCTCTTTATCTTCTTTCGTTTTACTTCATCATTTTGTTTTTCTCTTCATTCTCCTCTATTTCACGTCTTTTACTTTATTCATCGTAATTTTATCTCTCGTATATCCAGTGTCCGCGAAGGGGTCTCATGGTACGCGCGTGGTACGCGAAGTTTTCTGCCGTTTTATTTTCGCACCGGACCGGAAGACATCGGATAAAATACGCTTCGTGTAGTTTATGATTGTAGGAATAACGGAGATGATTGTAGAAAGCGACTTTAGAGCGTCGGTAATATGTGAGTTATAAAGCCTTTCATTTCGTTGGTCCAATAGATTTACCGCTGTAAAGCTTACCGGAATAATCTGCGAGTTTACACTGAAGCGCAGGACATTACGTGAAACAATTTTACTGTTATTTGCCATCATTATAAAGTAGAAATGACCTTAAACTTTAAAGGAGAAATGATTCCAGAGAATGAGATTGGTAGCGAATTACGTGCAAGTCGTAAAACTTCGTTTCTTTGTTCAGAACTTGCTGCTGTTTTCATCGGCGGCAAGTCGTTTTCTTGATTGCTGAAGCATTCTTATAGTTGAGTGCTTATAAAAAAAATTTTTATATCATTTATCATCGTAAAAAACTTAAAGATTCTTAAAATTCACGCATAATTGCATTTACTTATCTCTTCTAACTTTAATGTCATTATTATGTTTCTATAAAAAGTTCGAAAATGATTATACAAATAAAGAAAAAACTAAAATTCTTCGCATCTATTTTTTTCTTTTGCTTTGCTCGTCTTACTTAATCTTCTCTTATTTATTTAAGAAATTTCGTCAAGTTAAAAATTTAATGGTTTGTTAAATTATTAAAAGGTTACATAAAGTTTTGTAATAATTTTAAAATTAAGATAAAAGAAACAAAATTTTGAAGATTTAAAGAAAATCAATCTTCTTTTGAGTAAATTTTATTCGAAAACTATTAGACGAAAAACTCTTTTTAAATCACGACGATGGATGAACGTGAAGTTTGTAGATCTTAAGTTATCAATCGTTATTCGATAAGTTAAATTCAGACAAAGTTAGTAATAAAATCTTCGTGAAAATATTTTCAAACTCGAGTAACGATCATAAACTAGCTTTATATTAGAAACAGTTATCTATATTCAATGGTTTGGGCTGCTCCTCTATTCTTCGTTCCTAAAAAGTTATTTAAAATGCAATAAAAATATCCAATTTATATTTTCGCAACACTGCATATTTTAATTTTTAAAATATAATAAAAGCAACGAAACAAAAATCGTATTATGAAAAAATAGATCGTCCAGATACAATATCAAAATATGACTAAAGACTCGTAGCTTTTTAATGCATGCTGATATTTTTATAAGATAAATGAAAATTAGTAGTATGTAAATATACTCAACTAATTCTTCTTAAGAAGGAAAATTTATATAGAAAATTGTACACAAGAAAAATTGTAATTTAAATAACAAAATAATAAAAATGTATCTCAAAGGCTATCATCAAGTTTAACATGAAAGAATCATGAATGAAACGAAATTTAAAGATTTTTCATCACGCACATATTATAATACATTCCACAAAATGTCGCGTCACGCAATTTGGTCAATTATAGTGGTAGAATTATCGCGAACATATTATTACGCTATAACGACAATATTGCATTGCATTGATCGATGGTGAAGAAATAAAGATTTCCTGCTTCGGCAGGTGCAGTCACAATTGTTCGAAGTTCCGGACGATCAAGGAAACGAAGTTAAGACGAGCGCGAGATTGTGTTACGATATATTGAAGATCTTTTTCTTTTTCGCCGCGGAAGAAACCTGATCGCCTACCACGAGTCCCACTTTTATTAAAATTCATAAGACCATCTTCATAAATTGTGCAAGATATTATACAGAGTGTCCCAAAACTGTCGGATGTCTTTTAAATCACTAATTTCTTAGTTTTGCAAAAAGGAACCGATTTTTTTGAAACAAGAATACTGAAAAAGATATTGCTCACTATATTTTTGTTGTTACAAATTTTTCTGAATTTTAAATTAAAATTCTATTAAAATAAAATATAATTAAAATTATAATTAAAAATATATAATGTTTTGTAGTATAAGTTTTTATTTCAAAAATTTAATCAAAAAGTTCTATTTTTCACTGATTAAAAATTAATTTATTAAGTTATTAAAAAAATACCTAGTTTTGGGTACCACTCTAGATATACAAATCGAAAGCTTGAACCCCCTTTCATGATACAATGTTCCTCTGAGTATATCTGATGTATATCTGGATGTCAATCATAGTAAATATCTAACAATAAGCACCAAATCCCACTTATGTATGCGGCCGTTGTAGTTATCCCATAAAACAAAATATTCTATTAAAATGTCAGATATATAATCTGCATACAGGCTCACATGTAAAATATTTATTATTTTATATATGTAAAATGTTCAAACTTTCGTAGATAATACATCTGTGGTTATATATGATAATTATATATGATTAACTCTAAACTATTATGATTGGAGCACGGAAGTAATTACGTTATATAAGTCAAACTGACTGTGACAAAAAGCGACGTTGTATTTTGTGTTAATTGCTTTTAATAATTCGTCTTTATGGCGAACAGACAAAAAAGTAGGTTACGCATGAAAATGGGAAAGAAGATTGGGAAAAACAATAAGCTAAAAAGCTTTTAATATCGATATAAAAGATCTATAACGTTGAAATTAATTTCGATATTATCATAATAATTGGGGGGGGGAGGTAAAACATACGTCATTGATAGTTAATTTGAATTCACCTTCTGTAACGAACAATTCATTACACGGATATCAGCTAGGACAGAATATCATGAAATATTACAGGGCAGGTAGATATAATATGCATCTCTATACAAAACACGATATAGATTACCGATAATAATTGTTCGGCAAAATTTCATTGACGCAGGGGGAACTTTATGCGAAGGTTAAGCTAATAATATAACCTAATATTATACCTAATATTATACTCTCGCTAGGACTTTAAAAAAGATCATTCGAGTGTTCGTTATTCCATTATAAACTTTAGCGCCTCACTATAAAATCACGACCTGCTTTGTTTTATATTGTTATTTGGAGATTTATTATTGCATAATTAATCGATTGATCAATATTTGTTTCACAATTTCATATTAAAATTACGCATTATTCCCTTTAACATAAATTATTAATCTTTAACTACTATATTGTAACGATTAGTCAATTTGTTGTATATGTGCCTCAATAAATATATAATATAATTTATATCTTAACAGAAATTGGAGAATATTATCGATGTATATTATTTTTCTTTAATTGCTATAATAATGAATGAAAAATATTTTATTTAAAAATATTGGAGAAATAAAAAAACAAATAAATTTTATTCCATGTTTCGTACAATATTTATATTTTTTTGCTCTATTGCAGCAGTTAAAAATTAAAAATATTTCTATATTTAAAAGATTAATTTGAAAACTTTATCTTTAAAAATGACGTGATCTTTTAATTAGGGTTTAAAATTAGATAATTTGTTACTGACAATTGACAGAGAATTACAACAAAGGATGAAATAGATTCGTTAATTTTCATGAATCATTGTATCGCAAAGAAGATGTCGAGCAATACTATAAACAAGATCAAAATGATGCGCCGATGAACTTTATATCCTCAAAATGGATGAAACAGTGACTCTACCGATTATGGCTCGCGATATATCTAGCTTATCGTTGTTTTGATCCGCGTCTATTTATTTTCCCATGCAAGTCATACATTTCCTCCAATGACACAATCACTATAATTCATATATAAGCTATTTTCAAAGATGGGATATTTATGCCGCTTGAGACGAATGCAACGTATAGAAATAAAAGGTGCTGATGCTACTACGATTGCTGACGACGACGACGAGGACGATGAGGACGATAACAATAATGACGAGGTGCGCGACAATGCGGTGTATATAACGGATCAGTATCGCAATAACCTGCCAATATTGACTCGATATTTCCGTAATGCATCGCCGGCTCTCGATATCAATACGCAAAATCGCGGACAAATATTGACTGGAAAATATTATGTCGTCATAGTCGGTTGGATGACTTTATTGATAGATGAGCAGTTGAGTAAATAAGGATAACGTAATGATTCTCGGACGCGTTTCTCTTCGAATTCTCCTCCAACAAGCGATCATGGAGCACCGAGAACGATGCACGTAGCTTATTTTGAAGATAACATAAAAGTCATCTGTTAAAAATATTTTTATGATAACATTTCTTACGGGATCTTATATATTGATTTCAAATAAATAATTCATAATAAGAATTGAAATCTTGAAGCATAAAATGGAAATTCTGTAAAAAGTTTATTTCTATGCTTAAAACGTATTTTCTTCATATTTGTTTCATAGTTGCTTTGCAATTGCTTGAGATTTGAAGAGACCGCTCTTGTCAGTCATGCCACGTTGCGGAAAAGTAGATGAAGTTTGTTTCTCTTAAACGAAAAGACGGAAAAGTGCAATTTATGACGCTCCTTTATTGCACCTCTCTTCCTCCTCTCCTCATCACTTCTCGTTGATAAAGTATTTACGCGTAGATAGCATCACATAGATGGGGTATCGAAGCCTGCCGAATCAGCCGTGATAAAAGTGTAGCACGTGTCACATATGGATTTGTTCCGGTGAATAAGCAGAAATCTACAAGGGGGACGAAAAGAGGAAAAATGCTGGTCGTGTAAGGCTCATGGTATATCGGCAATTTATTCCTTGTTGGTCCTGTATCCTTTTGCAGCGTCGGTCCTCGCAGACTCCCTCGGGTGCTGGACAGAACGTCGTTGAATATAAATTTAAGGATTAGTCTGGCGAGACAAAAAAGGCGATGTTAGAATCGAGACGAGTTAAGCTGGGAGCATACAGACGTTTCTGAATATGGAAATATCGATCAGACAACTACGAAGAGTAATGCCTCTGTAAATGGGAGACGCCGAGAGATCTGTCTGAGAGAGGTCACGTTACATTTGCGCAGAGATTTTTCATAGACGAGGTGCTATGATGAGAAATGATGTATGATTCCTGCGTGTAGCATAGTGTCGATCGCATTATAGATTCTGTCACGTTTGTAAATTATTGCCTCGCGTGCTGTATATATATATATATATATATATATATATATATATATATATTTTTTTAAAGAATTTAGTATCTATTCGTTAATCAACATCTATGATATTGCGATGTTATCATCGTAGTCTTTTTTTGCGATGAAATAAAATCGATCAACTGATCTTTTTAGTAGGGGAAATGTAGAAGCAACAAAAAGAACCATAAATTATATGATATAAAAATTGGAAATTAAAATTATTTCCGAACAGTTCATTTTGTATCATTGTAAATTGTAGTGATAAAATCGAGTTATATTTCCTGCGGTACGCAAAAGTTTGTTTTCCAAAAATTTTCATGCATGCGCATACTAGGTATTGTACAACGGCTTGTTTTCGCTTTTCACAAAAAATATTGACCATAACACCAAACATATTTCCATTCTTTTTTAATATAAAAGATACACAATTCGACAGCGAACATACCGCGGGTTTACGAGAAAAGAGCATTACAAAAACATACTTATTTTTGTATTTTTGTATTTGTGACAAATGGAGATTTCAATTTTGTGATAAATGCTGGATTTCAACGATTTTTAAAAATCCGTGTAGCACACTTATAAAATATTAAGACAACTAAAATTTTAATTAAAATGTTTTTTTCTTTTTTACTTATTTTATTTACTTATTCATTTTACTTATAGTAATTCTTTAATAAAAAAATAAGAAATTAAAAGTTAAAAATATCTCATACATTTTGTAAAATAAAATATTTAAGGAAATTTTTCTCTTTTAAGTTTTTAATACTGTAGAGTTCTCGTGTGAAATACATTTTTGTTATTTTACGATCTGATATTAAAATTAAAGATATTCTGATCGAGATCTGATATTAGAATTAAAGATATTCTGATCGATTACAAGTCGATCTGTTATTTCGAGCTAATCTGTGACACATCCGGAAGTTTATCAAAACTGAGAAAGGACAGCCGCGTGTTTTTGTTTATGGTGTTTTTCCCTATAAATCTATGCGATATCCAATAGCACTTTATACCTGGCGAGATGCATTCGATTTACTGAGAGCGAAGTTGCGTTATACGCAGGTGTCGCATCCGGCGGTGGTCCGGTCGAAGTATTGTTCTCTGTGAAAAGCAAAAGCGAATTGTGCCCCGGTTTCGTTCCAGTATCGACCGCTTAGGCTCGTCACTACATCTCGCTACTATTGCAGATTCCGGTTATGCAATGGTGTTTACGACAGCTTCGGTGTTCGACCATAAACTCGGGTTTATACACGCAGATCGACGGCGACGGTAGGATTCATAAAGAATGACAAACACAATGAAACATGCGTTTCTACGCGAAATTATACCGTACGTGATTTGTATGACAGCAATCACAGCATCGTAATCATAATGTATTAATAATAATCTCAAAGCGCGATTCGTTGATTAAAATAAATCGCCATTGCATACAAATTGGAAAATTTGTGTTAAATTTAATATATTTTACGTGTTCCAAGCGGTTTATTCAAATTTTTTGTAAACTTTTACACAATATGGATATGTTAGAAAGTAACAAAAATGTAAAACGATTAATACAAAAAAATGTACTGATCGTACTGTAAAACTATACTATATTATAATTGACACAATTTGAAGCAAATTGTGAAAGTATATTTTTTTCAATAAACTTAATTGTATTCATTTACACATAAATTGTGTTATTTATTATGTTTAAAGTAACACTCTGTGTCAAAAATTCAATACAAATTTTTTAACGAGGTGAGTAGACCGTTTTTAATCATGACAATCTTAGACTGATTTTTTTATTACGATTGCCGATTGCAGATTATCGCGAATTTTGACTGCTTTTAAATCACGGTTAGATTCATTTTTTTTCTAATTTGTTATATGACGTCCAGCTTTTATCGCATTACCGTAGCGCCTCCAAAGTAATCTTTCAAAAAGTAACGAGTTACAGGCATTTATGTAACGCGGATGCTTCGCGAGAACACGAAGTGCGAGTTGTCGCGTTTTCTTTGATCGGCGATGCGAGATCAAAGCTCCGTTCCTTCGAAGCGTGGCCCTCGTTATCATGGCGACGTAAACACACACCTCGGCATTCTCTCGAGGTCGTTTTAGCTATGCATTATGTACTGAGTAACAGCATGCCACCATGATAACATACATCTACGATGTTTTCAAGAGAAATAGAAAATGCTGAAGCAAATACAAGAACTTACAATTACATTTTGCGGAGTTACAATAAGCTGTGAAAAGGTACTCTAAAATAAAAACAATAAAATAATCGGATTTAGTAATTACATAATTAAACGCGTAATTAAATTAGTATTTTCTCTTTTTTTCTTCAAAAGTCAAAGTTTCTTCTGTTATTTCTGAAAATATGAAACGTTATTAACTTATATTATCATATCAATTATAGCGTTTTCTTATTTCTCAGAAATAAAAATGTAAAGATTATATTTTGATAATTATTATTTATTGCCAGTCAAAATTTAAATTCACGGAAATTTCATTATTTCGACAAGAAGAGAGACGGGATTTCAGATTAACGTAAATTCGATCGATAAAAGGACCCGAGGTGCTTAATTGGCGCAAAGTTTTTCGATCAACCATGTAATCCACGTATTCAATTGTTAAATGATTTTTGAAGCGGATACAAAGGTGCAATTCACCAGTAAATATTGACCTTTTTTCATCGAGGGAGTACAATTTTACTATTATTTAAATTCCAAAAAAATATGTCATATATATTGTGTTAAAAATTTCTATTATCGTACAACGATACTTTATTTCGCAAGTTCGCAACATTTCCTCTGTAATATACTGCAACAATATTCGCGTAAAAAATGTGCAACCGTTATTCTTGAATTTTCTTGAAACGTTTCTCTCACGCATTTTTCGTAGCAAATATTCTTACATCTCGTAATAAATAATAGAATTGTCCTATTAAACTAAGAATGTCATGCAATACAATGAATTGCTAAAAGTTCCACACATATATTATATTTGTTCTCGACACTAGTAAACATAAGGCAGAAGACACAGAATTATTTGCTTTCTATAGTTGTTCTTGCAACTCTTTAATTAATTGAAAAATAATTGCTTTTGTTAATGGATCATTTAAATAACCAAGTAAACGGGTGAAATGGAGGTGGCAGAAGGGATGCCGTGTGCCACTTGTTGTTCCGACCAGCCGCAGAGAACTAGAACGTTTTAATTAGTGTGCACGTGTCTAGTAACGAAGTTGTCCCGTCGCTTAACAGGTGCGCATACGTGTGTGTGTGTGTGTGCGCGTGTGCGTGCGTGCGTGCGTGTGCGTGCGTGCGTGTGCGTGCGTGCGTGCGTGCGTGCGTGCGTGCGTGCGTGCGTGTGCGTGCGTGCGTGCGTGTGTGAGTGAGTGTGTGTGTGGGTGTGTGTGTGTGTGTGTGTGTGTGTGTGTGTGTGTGTGTATCGTGTGTGGGTGTGTGTATGCATGCTGTGATAGGCATTGACATTTCTCTGTGTTCTCCTCCACGTTACACGGTAAAAAAGTTCGCAAATGCAT
>Ga0157364_1004782_pt1 | contig 13623 bp, 5 predicted proteins | sample AttsexASBM2_FD_111476 | JGI IMG/M metagenome (GOLD analysis project Ga0157364, IMG submission 111476) | Fungus gardens microbial communities from leaf cutter ant in Ribeirão Preto, State of São Paulo, Brazil - Atta sexdens ASBM2 | ecosystem: Host-associated > Fungi > Mycelium > Unclassified ... | reverse complement strand
TTAATACTTACTCTAAAAATATTTCGAATCTTGAAATATCAAACAGTTTTAGTGACCTTAAAACTTCAAAAGGCATCAAAATTCCAGAAAATAGTAAAACAGTGTCTATTCCTGAAATTTCAAAATCTATTGATAACAACTCTGTTGCAAATAGTAATAAACTTCTCGACGAAAATGTACATAATCAATTAAGTAAATTATCAAATAATAATAATGACATACCAGATAACACGTCTCCTCGATTATCTGTCGAACATGTTCTTTCTTTAGAATCGAAAAAAAGTATTTCACATCCCATAAATCGCGACGAGGAACTTCATCTCAGAGACGAAGTTTCTCAATCTCATGATGACAAGAGACAAGACATAAAAATGTCAAATTCAACGACAAGAAATATCTTACATGCGCTTAAAAATTTCAATATATTCTTTACAACCCCGACTGAGGGGAGAAATATCGCTTCAACAGCCAACGAAGACTCCTTCTCGGATTCTATTATAGCAAATGTCAACGACGCGACGCCCGGAATACCTGACACTTTTGAAATAAAGGTCTCAGAATCGCCAGTAACAACAGTAAATGATTGTGCGCCGATAAAAAATATCGCAAATATCGTTGAACGCGAAACGGGTCAGATCGAAGGTGTTGATACAATGGAGAATGCGAAAAATGTCGATTCGTCCGGAAATGAAATTTCAATCATAGCATCTAACGAACAGGTTGAGCCATCAAAATTATCGAATAATGAAAGTTTGATAGAAAAAAATCCAGAACAAGTAAATCAATCTCGTAAAAGCGTGATCGCGAAACCCGTCGTGAGTCGTAGATCGAGATCGCCTCTTAAAAAGATCGTCCGAAGAAAGTCGCCCGTTAAGATAGTAAAAAAATCAGCAAGCGTACCGAGAAAAAATTTAGCACGGAAAAGCGCAAGTCCATACAATACGACCGTCACAAAAGCGAAAGCAACGGTTAACGAGATTACTAAAAAGTCGAATCGAGCAATGCAGTCCGATAAATCGCGAATTAAAGAACTCTTAAAGCCCACGTATATCGCGAACAATAAGACAGACAATAAAAATAAATTAGTTGTAAAAGAACCAGATAAAACTGTTAAACAATCACTAAATAGCGTGCAAAAAACTGCGGCAGATATTAAAGTAAATGATAATAAAAAGGTTTCTATGTCCGGTTTAGAAAAAATATCGATAGTCAATAACGTGACCAATCTCGAACCGCAAACTAAAGTACCTATTGTTAAAAAATATAATGGAAATAAATTGGAAAATTTTAAAAAGAGAACACCGGAATATCCTAAAAACAAAATTATTGAAGATATTCAAAATAAAAATCCGGGAGGCTCGAAAAAAGCGGAGACTTTTGAAAATCGAGCAATAAAGAAGATAAATCACAAAATTGAAATTTCGAACGACGATAAAGTTTTAATAAAAATGGAAAAATGTAATTTAAAATCTAAATCGTTTTTACCGTCAAAAATACCCATTCTACAACGAAAAATCACGCAATTAACAGATAGTGCTTCATCAAACTTTTCTAAAATAAATTTAAATGACACGTCTTTATTAAAGAGCGCATCAACTAAATTGCCAATAATGTTGCCAGCAATTTCGAAATTATCTTTAAAAATTCCGAAAAAAGCTAATGTATCGAACTTGCCAACCATACAGAAAATTGATTCTAAGGATTCTAACAAACTGAAGAGAAATCAAATTCAATCTAATGATAGAGCGATTAAAATTACAGAAATTACAGAAAATGTGAAAGAAAAGCAAATCTTGGAAGAGAATCATGCTAAAGAAAGTACTGTGGAAAATGAAAAAACCGAAAAACCTCCGAAAGTTAAGTCAATAGAATCGGAATTAAACGAGAATTCACAAGTGTCGAACTCGACGCATAACGATCCGTCCGCGGATCTTGGCAAACAATTGGAAGTCGAAAACGCAATCGAGGAAAGCTCGGATGCTTTCAGCTCCGATTCCGAGTGTTCTGAAGAGGATGAAGACACAGGAACAGCGAAGTACATTTCTGATCATAACTCGGAATACAATTCTGTCGAGGAGGAGTTCACGGACGCGGAGTTGTTGTTGGAGAAAACGCTAAATGAGATAAGGTCTGAAATATCGGAGTCTGAAGAAGAACGCACAAGCGAATCCGAGGAAAGTGAGGCCGTCACTTATTCGTACGAGACGGAAAGCCACGATCATGATTCTACATCGTCCAAAGACTCAGTCGATGAACAGGAGATTAAGTCAAGTGAAATGGAAGATTCGGTGGAAGATGTATATGAAGAATTATCGTCCGAAAGGGAAGAGATGAATGAACAAGTCGAAACTTTGCAACGAGTTGAAATGCTTGATAAAGAGACCGACGTTATAATACACAACGAAATAAATGGCAATGAAGCCATCATTGCAAACAGAATGGAGAGTAATTTTCAGGTTACGCAAAAAGATAAAGAAAATAAGTTGAAGGCACCAACTATTACTATGGTCGTAGAATTACCTCGGTCGGAAATAAACTCGGAAAAAAATGAAAAGACATTAGAAATTTCTCAGAATCTTAAAGCAGATTCTAACATTGCTGTAATAGATTCGGCGACAGCATCTTTAGCGAATATCAAGCAGAATACAAATTCTAAAGAAAATATCCAGTCACAAACGAATGACTTGAAAAAGGATGACACAAAGCTTGAAGTCGCCAGCGAAATCGAGCAAAGGGATCAGTCGACAATGCAGACCGATGCGATAAAGACACTGAGAGTCACGAATCGCGAGTCACGAGATAAACGCGTGAAAGTAGGTCGAAGGGCGAGCACGGGTAGTAAAGAGAGTATCAAAATCGAGAATGATACATTAAAGAGGGTGGATCGGGCTCGAGCGCCCAAGAAACGATTTTCCCTCGTAGCCAGTTTCATCCGTCGGTTCGAGGGCGAAGAGAATGCCGAAAGGGAAAGCATCAGGTGCAAGAGACAAGGATCTCCCAAAACGGAGCGGGAGGTCAGTAGACGAGAGTTGCCAAAGTGATACACGACCCTCCCCTCTCCCTCGTAGAAAATGTCAGTTGCCAAAAAGTCCTCGCGAATGTTCGAGCCGCCAAGAACCGGCCTTTTCTATCGTTGGCAGGCCAATGTCTACAAACAGCTCGAAATGTCAAGTGGGTGGGAAAGGGGATCGAACACAAATAAGTGTTCTCTCAATTTTAACCGCGCGTTAATGGGTTAATCATTTAACTGTAACGAGACGTAGCTAACGCGAAGGTAAGTATTGTGTCGTGACTAATTCATTGTCTGTAAGGAATGGAAATATTACTTGTCTTCTAAAATGTGATGGTATTTGATTACTTAGGAAATTGAATATTATATTAAATAATATTCAATTTATAATAAATATTAATTCGATATTCTTCATATTTTAAATGTAAAATATTTAAGGTGTTCTATATATGAATAAGCATCTATTATAAATATATCAATTAATCGTTTTATTTTAGTAGTAGACGAAATGTTGATATTTTAGTTGAGACTTATGTTTTTTATATTAGGTGTAGTAAAAAGAAATCCATTATTTTTTCATGAAATTGAATGGAAAAATAATGGATTTCTTTTTACTACACCTAATATTTATCAAATGAAAGAGAGCTCGTTTTTAGACGTTGGTGCGGTCTTCTCTTGCATGACAAAAATTTTGAACTTCCTACTTTCAAAATAATTTTAATTTAAGCAACAGAATACTTCATTTTGTTCTTCATAATTCATCTATTGAATTTAGATGTGAAGAAAATGTCAATATTGCACAATATACTTCATAATTTCCAAAATGTCGCTTATATTGTACTAATTACACAGACTTGTAAATGGTCCATGTTTATATATCGATAAACGATAGATCTCAAGCTTTTCACTTTAGGTCGAGATTTGTAGACGAAGCTAAAATATCCTTTTTATACCATATGTGGAAACTACGTACGTGCCGATATCGGAGCAATCTTATGTCCATCACGTGTGCAGAGAATAGCGCGTCGTCTCCTGGCAGAGGGTCGAGCCGCGAATTACGATGAGGCCGAGGTTGCCGCTAGTTTGCTAACTCTCAAGTTCGGGGACACCGAAGCACTCCAGGCCGCGAAAGAATGCTCCAGCATAGAATCCGCGCTAGCCTTCTTGCAGCAGGAGTGCGAGCTGTGCACTGGTCGTTTCGCAATGAGTCAAGTGAGTATTCAGTCCATCGCGAGGAATCTGGAAAATTAAAGAATGCGAAAAATAAAACTTTTTGATTAATTTCAAAAAAGAAATGTCACTTTCTTGTGTTCTTAAATTTCTATCTAAATTTATTCATCTTTGCAAATCTTACAAATTTTATTCTAGTTTATTAAAATAATCAAAAATCAGACAAGAGATATCAACAAGAAAGCGTATTGTCATTTTTTAATTTCTTTTTACTCTACTTGTAAATTTTTCTCACTTAGATAGTGTCCATGCTAAAGTGCGTACATCGCTGCTGCAACGAATGCGCGAAGAATTACTTCACTATTCAGATCAGCGACAGGAACATCACAGATGCCGTTTGTCCATATTGTAAGGAACCTAATCTCAAGGATGCGAGCGAAGACGAAGTTCTAGAGTATTTCAGCAATTTGGACATCCAATTGAAGACCCTGCTGGATCCGCCAATTCATGAACTCTTTCAGAGAAAACTCAGAGATCGGACTCTGATGCAGGATCCAAATTTTAAATGGTGTATTCAGGTAATTATTTAATTGCAATCTTCAAATTCAATATTTAAAAAATATATAAAAAAAAATTATTAAATATATAAAATTATTATTAAATATATAAAAAAAAATTATTTTCCAGTGTTCAAGCGGATTTTACGCCGATCCTGATCACAAGCGCTTAATTTGTCCTGATTGTCGATCTGTCACTTGTGCTTTTTGCCGAAGACCAGTATGTATGAAACTTTTATGATTTTGATAATGTTGGTATTAAATAAGAAGGCAATAATTTATTTTTGCACTGTCTACTTTAGTGGGAAAAACAACATGAAGGAATTTCATGCGAGAAATTTGCCGCTTGGAAGGACGAGAATGATCCCGACAATCAAGCCGCAGGTTTAGCCAAACATTTGGCCGACAATGGCATCGATTGTCCTAAATGCAAGTTTCGTTATTCGCTGTCTCGAGGAGGTAATAATTATTAACTATTACACTTTACTGCAAAGACAATAATAAGAAAACAATTTTACATTAATTTAATTTTATTGTTTTGAGATTTTATCACTTAATTCTCAATTTTAATTATTTAAGTTTAATTGGCGTCTTTCAAAAAATTGCTTCGTAACACTTTTCTTTGACATTGAATGTTTCTAAAAGAAAACCATTACTACATAAAATTGCAAAATACAAATTCCGCAATGATTATTGTTTTTATTCTGTTTTGAAGAGATAATAATGTTACACTTTACTGCAAAGATAATTTATTTATTCAATCTTATTTATTATGAAATTTTATTATTCAATTCTCGACTTTAATTGTTTAAGTGTCTTAATTGTTTAATTTGTATTTCTTGCATAAAAAGAATTTCTTCTTTCTTTGTTAAATATTTTTAAAAGAAAACCATTATTATAAAAATTGCAGAATACGCAGTAGTTACTTTTATTTTATAAAAACAATATGGTAATGAAAGAATTAATGAATGTTGATTTCAAATATTATCTTAATATACGCGGGCCATTTTAATACCACGTTATTTTTTTTTATCGATCTCGGGTGAGTTTAAAATATGGGGCGAGATATTTTTTCTAAATTATTCGATATGCATATCACAGGAACATTTTTCGAAGCTCGCTGAAAAAAAAGAGGGCTCGTGAATTTTTATAGGTTGCATGCATTTCACGTGCAGCCAGTGTAAATATGAGTTTTGCTGCGGTTGCGGCAAGGCTTTCATGATGGGAGCAAAATGTGCGGTCAGCCCTTATTGCGCTAAACTGGGCCTGCACGCTCACCATCCACGCAACTGCCTCTTCTACCTTCGTGATAAGGAGCCGGCGCAGTTGCAGCAGTTGCTCAGAGAAAACGGCATCAATTACGACACCGAAGGTCCCGTCGGACAACGCAAATGCAAGGTGCAACTGCAGAAAGAAACGCCGACCGGGGTCGTGGATGCTGTATGCAATTTCGATGTTGTCGAGGGTCACGCTGGTTTGTGCAGGTAAGCTCTATCACAGTGAACTCGATATTCGCTACAAATTTTTATAAATAAATAATAATTTTTATAAATGTTTATAAAATTAAAACTTAAATTGATAGACTATAAAGATAAAAGATAAAATTTTGAAATCTGTTTTGAAAAACTTATCATTATCCATTCAATTATAAATGATAATAAAATTATAAATAATAATAAAGGTTGCTAATAATAGTTGTGACAGAAAAATTCAATTAAGATTGTAAATACTATAATATTATATGTATTTCTTTCTTTCATAAATAACTGAAAAATTATTTATAGAAATAGTTTTATTAGTATCAATTAAAGTTATTTCAGTAATTCTTCGAAATCAAAACCTTGAATCTTGATAGAAAAGATTCCAAATAGTACATACAATCCGCGACGCGTTCGTCAATCAGCTTTAGAATTTCAGGCTGCGTTCAGAAATTTTTCTCAGATGCATCCAGGTATCATTTTATCTTTGTTTAATTCGGTGAACAACAAAAAACAAGATATATGTCCTCTGAATTCCTGAACGCATCCTCATTCACGAGTATATTATTGGGAATACTTATCGGTCCTAATCTTGCGGCGATTCCAAGCATTTTTTTCAAGCGATCTCGCAGTGAAGCCACTATCTTTTCCTATCCCATTTTCTTATTTCTGCTCCCAGTCGATTGTTATAACGAGATCCTCCGTGTATCTCTCAGGATTCATTACGTCGAGTATCTAGTTCGAAAGATCCGTTTGACGCAGCTGGAACCGCTGCCCTTGCTAAACATGGACGATCTCGAAATGTGCGTGCGACGCGCCGGGCTGAAACTGCCCGCGAACTGGTACGGGCGCGAACCGGAGTATTACAGGAACGATCTGGTTAAGGTAAACATAGGCGGGGAACCGCATGTCGTGGGCCTGACTAAAATCTTGGGTACTTTTCCCCCGCAGGCAGCACTACATTGAATACTTGGCGGGCCTGGTGCTCAAGGGCAGGCTGGATCCCGTGGCAATCTTTGACTTGAACGACGCCAAGCAAGAGTTGCGCCGACGGGGAAAAGTTCCCCCTGCAAAGGACCAGGAAATGTCCGAGCGGGATTACCTCGAGGCTTGCATTCAGGTGACTAACACGATTCCTCCTCTTCTTGATCCTCCTTTTCCTCCTCCGCCGCTGTTGCCAGTCTGTTCCTCCAGTTCTTTCGGTTCCTCCTCGCATCTCCTGCCGTGACCTATTGACCGAATTAACATAGCAGTTGCATGAAAGTAGAATTCCTGCGTGCACGAGACATTCGTAAAGTGAATTCGACAAAATCGTAAAAGTGAATAAATCGCCGCAAACCGCCGCAAATTATCGAACGTATCTTGTATTGCGACATTATAATTCTTTCCGAGCGCACTATGAAGGATAAATGAACAGAAGACTCAACGAGAATATATATTCTATTATTCACACTTATAATTCTTTTCGAGTGCACTATGAAGGATAGATGAGCAGAAGAATCAACGAGAATATATTCTAAATAAAATTCAATTTATAATCTATATATTGTGTAAAATTGTTCTCTATATTTAAAAAAAAATTCTTTTCTATTCTATTCTTTTGTTAGAATAAAATTTTATTTTAGTCTGTTGAAATTAAGAAATTAAAGAAAAATATAATTAATAATAGGAATTAAAATGCATTACAGCAGATGTTTTATATTCGGAATTTAATTAATTAATTCGAGCACAAATATATATAGAAGCTAGAGATAATTAGAGATAATTATAAAATAAAATAATGGATTATTGTATAATTAAAGAGAAATTATAAAATAATAGATAATTATATAGTTGAAGAAATGTTTTAATAAAATCTTATTTTAACGTTAGATATTTAAATTCATAATATCAATTACTTTTTTAGGCGGAATTTCAAAATAATGTCCTAATGAATCGCATAAACAGTTAAATTACATTTTACATAGTTCTACATAAAAATATTCCATAATAATTTGATAAAATATACATTATGAATTCGAAATTATTTAAATGTATGGATAAAGCTAATACATTTCATTCATTTGTCAATTTTTGATAATAATTCTCATTCTAAAAATTAAAAGAATTCTATTGGATATGCTGCCTATATGCGCTATTTAAAGTGAAATAAAAATTTAATGTCCAATATTGTGGATCCGCGCGGCCATTCGCAGCTTTCCACTGCGTAAATAACGATTTCCCTATCCTATGTGAGTTGTCTTTTTTATGCGGATATCGAAGTAAATAAGATACGAGCGAAGTATGTGCTGCGGGAATACATTAAAATTCTACAACTTCGCCGTGCATAAAGTATCCTCCGATGTTGCAGGTCGTAAAGCAGGAGATTCCATTGGAGTGACTGCGGAGAATCTCGAAAAAAAAAAACGGACGCGCGTATACGGAGCCATAAGTGACAAATCGTATATTGTATAGTGTATTTATTTTATTTGCATGGACCACAAGACCACAAAGTGAAAATAATGTAGGACTACAGCGAAAATAATGTAGGAGCAGGAGTAGTGCAATACGAACGTCATTTAGTTATAAACTTGTTTACCTTTCGATGTGGTGTGATTTATATGTTAATTCAACGTCTCATTCGCAAACATTCAGCGAGAAGAAATAGTATTCATCTCTATGTATTCTACTTGTTAACTGAAGATGTGAAATGATACAATCAACGTTTCTTTACTTCTTGATAGATAAAATAATTGTTAATGGGAGTTATATTGTATAATTGTTTGAAAATACGTATTTATTTCTGCTTTATATTATTGTTTTTCAAGAAATAGACAATTTAGTTTAAAAACATATTCGTGATTTCTTCCTAATATCATAATTAGTAAGAATTATATTTACATTCGTTATTTAAATCTTAAAAATATTTTTATTATAATAAAATATTTATAATAAAGATTTATATTTTGAATTGCGAACAAAGTTGAACACTAGTCATCTTTAAATTAGAGAATAAAATTAGCTTAGCAACTTGGAAAAGCCTCATAAGAATTATATTAATAATGCAAAATGTGTTTTAGAAGAAGAGTGATACCCCCTTATATCCATTTCCATATGCTAATATTTTAAAGATATAGCTCTAAATTCAAAATTTTAATTGTATTTCTAATAGTCTAATAATATTAAATTCAGATACTTATTTTATTCTTTTTATTAAAAAATGTTATTATCCATTATTATACATATTATATTTACAACATACACATATATATATATATATATATATATATATATATATATATATATTTTTTTTTTTTCAACATAACTCAGCTAAAAAACTATGTAAGTTTTTTGTTTTTGAAGGTGTTTTATTTTCCATAATACGTTTTAATCGTTCTATATTCAATTTCTTAGATGTTTTAGGGGAAATAGATTTCTTGTTACTTGAAATTATTTTAGGTGTGATCGCAGGCGATATTGTAGGCGTTACATTATTGTCTTTCTTGTTCAATTGTAATACAGGTATACAACCTGAGATATTTAAACCAGCAGTTTTGTCCTTAGATTTCTTTTTTTTCTTTTTATGATTACTTTGCGATGTCTCTATTTGTGAATTATTCAACTTTACTGGGTTTAAATGACTTTTCTTTTTGAATGGCAACTCAGTATTCTTGGAACAAACAGAACATTTAATAACCAATCTATTCATCTCATTTTTTATAGATTTCTGCACTAAGGTTGCACGAATTTTTGGAATCTTTTGATCTGGATTTTCCTTTATGTATCGTACAATCTTTTTCACTGATTTAGACATTTTTCTGCCTTTTGCTATCCGAACTTGATGATCCACTGTACTCCAAAGTGACCCACAATGCGAACATGCTGTTGATGATCCAAAATTCTGTTGTGGTAACTCTATACTGTTACCAAAATTTTTACATTTCTGCCTGAAAACATTTTAATAAATATTAAAAGAAATTCTTTTAAATCCACAATATATGTGTATAACAATATTTATTTCTCTCTCCAGATTATTTTAATTTATTATCAAAATATAATTACGAAGTTATTTTTAACAAAATTATATATAACATAATAATTTCTACATGTCTCAAATAATATTTAATATGTAATTAAGCAATAATGTTAAAATTTTTTTTTATTAAAATTTATCACAAACAGATTTTTAATATTTCTTTATATTTATATATAACTGTATTTATATATTATTATAAATAATGTAAGTAAAAAGCATGCAGGAAATTACATGTAAAACATCTGTAAATCTGTAACCAATGGACATTTTAGCTTCATTATGAATTGATTGACATTCCATAAATGTTTAATGGTCTCCATAATTGTTATGAAATGCTGAATTATATGTGTTTTCCTGTTTACACACTGATTACGTGTAACTCCGACAAAACAATTGTGAGATTCGCCGTGGTCCCCGTGATTTCCTTTAACGTTGGTCGAAACGATTGCCTCGTTAACTCTTTCACCGTTTTAACAATCAACGTAAATTAAATTGAACTTGAGGGTACTTTATAAAAGAATTGTGTGCCTCGTCTCATAACCAATCTCGATGTGCGTTTCGTTTTGTCAGAGAAAAAAATTTCAATCAATGAGAATCATCCCATATTTTTTTGGGGACCGTCGAAATAATCAGTACACTAACGCCAGTACATTCATTTTCAATTTGAGAACTACATAACGTCATACTGACGATAAAATCGCAACGTCGAAAATAGATGTGATGCGAGTTCGTGTTGACTCGCGATGTCAAAAATGAATATGTATAAATGCGAGTTTATGATACAAACATAAAAACAAGTTAAAACCCACAATTGTAAATGTAGCACGGATTGACGTCTGTCTGTTTTTGACACTGCAATTTAACACGGACTCACACCACGTCTATTTTTCGACACAATTTTATCGACAATTTCGCAAAATAAACGTGGTATTTAGTTCCTATATCGCAAAAAAGAAGATTGGTGCGCTGATGTTACACGAAAAAGACCGGGATGGCTGATGCTCTCAAGTTTCTCTGCTCTGATATCGACTCCGATATAATCCGATGCAGTGCAGCCAACGCCAGGAAAAACGAAAATGTCTGCGACGTTCCGAAACTCATCTAACGTTGTCCTACAATCGTTTGTTTTTCGGCCGCGCCTCCTGCACGATTTTAGAACAATTTTAATCTACCGTCTCTCTTCCGTCAACTCCAAGCGGATACATTCATTCTGCTTTAAGAGTGGGTAGTGCGAATTTTTCTTTCTCTCGAGCAGACGAGACCTACAGCGAGGACCGCGATTTCTTCTCTATATTCGTGCGACGTCGTGGACGATACGGGGGTGACGGGGGGAATTCGTGTTTTGTCATCCTTGTCATCGATGCACCGGGAGCTGTTCTGTCAAACAATAAAAACGAATCGTGTTCGTCGTGCCGTGGCAGTGAGTTGGTCCCATCGTCGTTCGACATGGGAGACGGCAAGGAGGGCGAGCGGCAGCCGCTGCTGAAAAATGAGAACGTCACATATAGCTCGCACAACGATGCGATCGGCGGTACGGTAACACCGCGGGTTTTGCACGCCGTTCGCTTGCGAGAATGCGTTCGCGTCCGAGAATCGCCACCAAGAGGATATCATTATCTTGTTTGTCATTGCAGACGAAACACAGTCCAATGTACACACTGTCTCTACGATCGGTCCGGATGAGTTGCCACCACCGTATCAGTCCGCCATCCAGGGTGGCATGCCAATGGTTACCTGCAGAGTTTGTCAAGCGATGATAGATATTTCCGGAAAGAGGGATCAGCATGTCGTTAAGTGCTGTCAATGTAACGAGGCTACAGTACGTTTCCAAAGATCATTTCTTGTTTATAGTTTGTTTATTAGTAGGTAGCAATGTTAATGTTATTGTAATGTTAATTAATTATGAGTCTTCACTTTTCTTACACAGCCTATACGTAATGCTCCACCTGGAAAGAAATATGTACGATGTCCGTGCAATTGTCTACTCATATGCAAGAGTTCTTCACAGCGTATTGCTTGTCCCAGGCCAAATTGTAAACGTATTATTAATCTTGCTCCAAGCCCTATTACACCTCCAGTTCTATCCATGCCAGGCATGTGCAGGGTAGGCTGTGCCCATTGCCATGACACATTCTTGGTGAGTCATCAAGGACATGGTATATTAAATCTAATCTATTAAATCTGCTCGGTTTTTGTTTTTTTTTCTTTGTTTTTTACTTCTTGTTTTTTTCTCTTTACAATCGTTTTATCGACAATCATGTACCTTCTCAAATGGTTCTTGTTTCTTTTAAAATTCATTGACTTTTATCTCATGTGATGAAACAAAGAAACAAGTAAGAGGCAAAAAGACAAGAGATAAAAATGTGAAAAACAAGAAGCAAAATACATTGTAGATTAGATTTCAAAGTTATTAGCCATGTTTGACAGACACAATAGTTGTGTGAATATTCAGTAATTATTATATGTAATTGGAGTAGATTTTCAGATTCATAATAAATCTAGAACAATACAAATAGCTACAAGTGCTCACTCAACTGTTGTGTCCGCTGAATGCATCCATTGTTTCACTCGACAAATTGTTCCACAGTTTAACACATTAAATAATGCTTTGGCTCGATGTCCACATTGCCGTAAAATATCTTCCGTTGGTCCAGACTTTGCTAGAGGAAGAGGAATTGTATTCATTATCGTTGGGATTATAGCCTTAATAATTGCTATAGCCGTAACAGTAAGTATACAAATTTGAATTCTTTGTATCTAATGTGATCTTTATCATATTTATATTGTACATGATTACAGGTCGGGACCTATAAATATGTAAAAACAAATGGTGGAATTTATGTAGCTTATGTTGGTAAGTATAAATATTGTTTTAAATCTTATCTCCACAATGCTAGAAACATTTCGAGATCTCAAATAAAGAAGAATTTGCATTGGCCAAATTCTAATATGATTTGTTGATATTTTCTCAAGATTTCGGAATGAGCTTTCTATCATGGACATAAGTTTTAGATTTTAAAATTTATTGATAATTTTATAATTCTTAATATTCAAACACTGTTGCAAAAATCACTGTTGCATTTATCACATTTTGAATCATGTTTCCAGGTGCATTTCTATTGGCGCTTTTATGCTTGGGCCGCAGCATTTATTACTGTACCATGAAGATCAGTTTGATAGAGGGTCCTATGTAGTCTCCCAAAACAGTGAACAAACAACAATACAAAATTAATTCCACTGAGATGAATGTCATTTAACCCATTTAGAACAAATGTTTATAGTAATGTGACACTTAAAATCCTTTTAAGGCAAGAACAATATATATATATATATATATATATATATATATATATATATATATATATATATATATATATATATATATATATATGT
>Ga0157364_1004781_pt1 | contig 13626 bp, 9 predicted proteins | sample AttsexASBM2_FD_111476 | JGI IMG/M metagenome (GOLD analysis project Ga0157364, IMG submission 111476) | Fungus gardens microbial communities from leaf cutter ant in Ribeirão Preto, State of São Paulo, Brazil - Atta sexdens ASBM2 | ecosystem: Host-associated > Fungi > Mycelium > Unclassified ... | reverse complement strand
TTTCAATCTCTGCTTTCAGAGAATGAAATTATTCACTCTTCGCAGAGATTTAAAATTGACTCTCACTTGGATTGATTTTTCACTCTCGAAGAGTGATTCTTTACTCTCTAAGAGTGAAAATTTCACTCCTACCAAACTGGCGCATCCTATCGTTCTTCAGTGAACTTTCACTCCCAAAAATTTAGAGTGTAATCAACTGCAATTGATCGATATTGGCAGAATTTAGATACTTTAGGTACTTGCCTCTGGTTCACAGACGTTGCATTATCCACTCCCCACATATAACAGCCAGGGCGCGAAGGGTTAAATCACCTTTTGCTGGCGCGACAGGGGGTGTGCGACGCAGGAAAAACGAGAAAAATGAAATAAAAGCCCGCTGGCGCGACGTCCTTGCGTAAAAATGCTAACGATGCATCTGCATACGGCGGCGGCGGTGCACCATTGCGGGGAGAGAGCCGCGGGGGTGAGCTGCGAAACGGAGGGAGAGGAGAGCAGAGGGAAGAGAGGCGCAGCGGGGTGGAATGACTACGCGCGCGGAGGCTATTCCCAAGGCACTCCTGCCACGGGATTCTCCCCGATGCGATTTTAGCCGAGGCAAATAGGATTCAGCGTAAATGCAGTCACGTTTATACGCGTGTACGGAATGTATGTACATACACGTATGTGCGTACGTGTGCGTGAGCCCGACCGCTCGCGAGTGCTGTCGCGGCACCGTTTGAATCCTTCTGCCGTCATTCCCCTCTCGCTCCTTTCGCGGAGTCCATCTCGCGATGGAAATTCGTGGCAGAGCGAATGCGCGAAATTGCGGCTGCTGAGGATCGTCGTCCCGACGATGAGCCTCCGGCCAAGTTGATTCCATCCTCACTGGGTGCTTACCGGGTCAAACTCAGAATGGCTGGAGAGGGGAGGGGGGGGGAGAGTGTCATGGCACTCGGGAGGAAACTCTTGGGACCGCCTCGCGCTCTCCGTATGCCCGGAAGGAATTTCGGAACAAATTCTAGAGTTCTCTTTCCTTTTGTTGGCATAACATTGCCAAGTCTCTTAACATGTCATTCACGATATATGCTATTGCCGGAATCACTTTGGCGACTGCAATGTTATTCTATTCGTTTCGTTTTACTAATGATCGAGAAAATCTCCCAACGCATTGTGATGCTGATTCAGTTGGGTAGCCTGTTAGTATCAAATATGAGAAAACCACACACGTTTCGTGACGCTACAGTGACCATATGTAGGACACGCCTTCTCAACCGCCATTAAGGTTCAGAGAGTGGTATGGCCGTACTTTTCCATAAGATAACGTACGTGTAATTATATAAAATCGAGTACAAAATCGTTCAATTGTATCTCCTTCATTGTTCAGCTATGCCGATCAATGTTACATACATTTCAAGATAACCTAACGCTTTATTTGGAACTTTAATGGCGGATTATCATCATGATGTAACGATTGTGCTTAATCAGAAGTAATATTTCCTATTATTCTACCTAGTAAGGTATATCTAGGGTATTTATAGCAACGCGCGCTATAGTCGTTGCACAACATAACTGACATAAATCAATAGACAATTAGAGTTGAATTGAAAGGTTAAACGCGCATAATTCGACGCATAATTTCTTACACATGAACTTGAAAGTGAATTTCGAATTTGAGAAATTCAATACGCAGAGATCACTTCTTTCCGTTTTCCTGAAAAAAAAAAAATGCAATTAGTCCGTCGTTTCACTTCAATATTTCAATTGACATTATCGATTTGGGATGCATGTACGCTCAGAGTACGCTGAGATGAACTTGGAGAAGATTGTATCGTCCAGCTGGACCGATTGAGAAGCAATCACGCGAGAAACAATGTGAGCCCTCAGTAATGGGCAGATCAGAAAGGATGGGAAGGAGAACTGGTCTGAAGCTTGCGGATGATAAATCGTGCTTCGTCTCGTGGATATAGATCGGCATTTATTACGTATCGGTTCGATGGATGAAAGGGAGTTGATTTCCCAGTAAGTTAGAAGATCCTGTCGATCGGCGACGCGATACTGTCGAAATTCTCATACGCGAGGCGTGAACGAGGGTTGTACTGGGACCACCGGAATTATTATTCCTCGATTATCGTATATAATGCCGGAGAATCGTTTAACGATGTCTTCCTGTTTCTTTTTTATTGCCATCCTATCGAATTCTCGTATTGAAAACAGGCAGCAAAGTTGAAATGATTGAGTGTAAGAGATATTGATTGCTTCTCTTTGAAAACGTGAAAATAACTTGCTTTTTGGATGACTAATTAATTGATGAACTTCTGATCTTCCCAAGAACACGATAAGTATTTACTGACCTCGTAACGAAATCGTACATGTGTTCTTGATTTCCGAAATATTAGTATTTAATTTAGTATTGGAACTGTAAACGAGATTTTGTGAACATTTATACTTTTAAATAGTTAAATACTATTAATCAATTTGCAATCTTTAGTCTAATGATTTTTTTTAATAAGAACATTTTTTTCTTTGGTTTTTCAGTCTTAATCTCGATTATTGGCGGATACCGATAAAGTTCAAACGTCGAATTCATTTATTATATAAAATAATATATTATTAGACTGAAAATGAATACTTTTGATCGAATGACTCTTTTTCGTGGCCGTTTACGAAAAACGGTGATGCAAATACGCCGGAAGCGTTTCTTCGCGACTTCCTTCGAAAGTGGCAGATGGTTGTTTTGTACCGACACTGCTTCTGCCACTCTTTAACTCTCTTTTTTAAACCGTTAAAAGAACCATGCGTTTTTTAGTGTCTTTGTGGCTAATGGATTACACATGCGCCGAGAGGAAAATAAAACAACGAAGTACTTAACAAAACGTTGCGCTCTTACAAAAAAAAATATAAACCGTAGAAATAATTATGGCTCGTTGAAAATGAGATTTTCGAAAAGGTTATGGTAATCCAGAAATTGACCTTGTATTCTAAATCGATATAGTTGCGTTGCTGGAAAATATTATTAAATAATAATCGTATCGACATCGTGGGAATAATTAAATAAAAAATAGTATATTTGCTACATAATAATTTGCATATTATTTCAAATCCGTGGCGTTGACGAATTTATCGATTACGGTCACTTTGGAGCGACACAATTTTCCCGTTGCGAAATAGTTGAAACATTTATGTGCGTGACTTCATTCCACACATTAATATAGAATTATCGGGAAGTAGTTTGTGCGATCGACGAAATGCGATTAAAAATGTATTCGCATGTTATCGACCAACTGTGACCTAATACACCGGCAAATAATACCGACATACATAATTTGGCTCAATTATCATGATTATTCTGCAGAATCCATCCGGCGAGTCAAATGTGCGCGACCCGCGTAAAATAATAATTACTGAGAAAGATAGAGAGAAAGAAAGAGAAGGAGAGAAAGAGAGAGAGAGAGAGAGAGAGAGAGAGAGAGAGAGAGAGAGAGAAAGAGAAGAGAGAAGAGGAAATGGAAGATCGATTCGACGGGTGCAGATTAATATCGCGAGAGGCTTCGCGCGAAAATCGCGAACCCTTCAAATATGCCGCTCCGTTATCGCGAGCTGATATGTCCATGACAAGCGATCCGATACGCATGCAAATTCGCGTCGTGTGCGCAGTTATTGAGCCGTAAAATACGATCTATCGATAAATAACGTCGACCGTCGGCGATTATGCCAAAACGGAGCAATCCGACGGTCGCAAGCGTCGGAGATACGTAACTATAATTGATTGTTGCTTTATGGCAATTTAAAGCGAGACGTCGGTTACTGCCGGAACGATATCGATAAATCGGAGAACAGCGGACAGTCACGGTAAATACACAAAATACGTTTTCACGAAATTGCATGCTGTACCAGTACTACATGAAATTTCGATACGAGAATATTGATGTCGACCAGAAGTTGCGCTTATTCGTTCTACCTACTTCGAAACAAATAACATAATTTGAATATCTGGCTGTTTTAAGTATGACGATAAATTTTCTTGTTTTATCAATTGGAATCCACAGGATTAGATTCGTGCGACTGCCTTGCGACGCACAGATTGCCTCGACGGAGAAGGGATAAAGATCGTTTAGATGAGAAAATTGACAGGCAGTTAGCTAAATGGCGAGAGCAAATCACGGTTATCGGCGTAATATTTTACTTTCGAGACAGCGGCGGCGGATGCCATTAATTCGCAATTAGTCGGAATTAGACGCAGCGGAATAAGTTTCTGCGAGCGAAACGAGGATTTGCCGAAACGGCGATGCCGGTGGTGTGCGAGAGAAAGTTACCGGGGTCTGCCAAATTGGGTTCAACTTCTATTGGCTGTTCTGTACGACGACGGTACGACTCATCGATCGTGTTGCGGCTAAGCCAATTATCGATACACCGACTTTGTCTTTCTCTGTACATGCCGGATGTCCCTTTAATGGCCGATGCGATAAATAAAGACAGCTTTTTAATTTTTAATATCTTTCAATCTCACAGTAGACACGAGCAGAAATATCTATTCAGAAATCAACCTGGAAATTTAATAACGACAAATCGGAATACATTCGATTATTCAAATCCTTGTTTTGTAATACTTTAGTTTACATATGGTAGCTAATTTGCATTAATTATAATCTATTGAATAATTAAATTTGACTTGTATGTCACAGCAGCTTTATTAAAGGAACGAAGAAGATTTTAATAACGAATTCAGTTACATGTACTACGCTAGATTAGTGCATATTTAATAAAGCTATGTTATACACAAATTGGCAAAGTTAAATGTAAAAGTACATAAATATTTTAAACGATTAACTACTTAATAATAATAATAATAATAATAATAATATCGTCACGTTTACAGAAAATGTATTATTTTATTATTAAAGTTAATTATATTATGCCACTACATTTAGTTACTTTATATATAAAAGCTTTTTTAATATGTATACTAATCCAATGCGAGTGATCGATTTTATCATAAGAAAAATTAATCCTTTTTTATTACATTCGTATTTTAGTCGTGCAAATAATTATCGTCGTTTGTGTGAGAAATAATTGATTTTAATTAATTCGGTCCAGCAAGTTACGAGGAAAGAGAATGCTACATGAATGATCAATATATATTAGTTCCGTGCTCATCTCCTGGACTTAACTACCGGTGGAGAGATCTTAGTGCGTTTTCTGAATGCGAATACTACATTGTAATTGGTTCTCCGTGATGAGCTTAACTACCATATAAATTAACTAGAAGAGCCAACAACCGGTCTTTAATATATGCCTTTCTACGCCGCGACGTAACATGAGCTCCGCGATAACTACACCGCGAGCGCTTTTTGCTGATCATGCGTCAGCAATAATCTGTTTCACATACGTGTTCTGTTGCCGATGTCATTTTATGATTTGATGGTTTTGTGATTTGGTTTTATTCTACTATCGTGATACCAGATAGATACGTTAACATTTATCGTATTTCGATGTTATTCCGTAGTTTTATTTTACCGATTTTTTCCGTATCTAAATTTGGTGAGCTCGACACCGTAATCCTTTGGAAACCATATTTCGGAAACCAAGAATTCGCTGTGAAAATTGTATAAATAACGAAATTTAAGAACGCACGGTCTTATCATTTTGTTTTATCAAATAATCTTTATTTTTAATATTACAGTACTTTCCTATTTCAGTAATACTTTCTGTGTCACAGCAAGTATCGCGCAAGTGAAGCCCGCAATTGAGGGCGAGTAGTAACCGCTCCGTGAGAAAACGGAAACGGAGGCCGTGTGAAGTTTCCTCGTCGATAATCGAAGGAAACCCCCGACAGCAGCGGTGGGTGCAGTGCGCCCGTGCCGTTGCACTTGTCGATGTGAGCACTTTAAATACCGTCAGCGGCTGTCCGTCGCTTTCACGCTAGCATGTGGGAAGCCACGCGAGTGTCGACATCGCTCAAGTGGCCCGGGACTGACGTTTATCGTGCCATGCCGTCAGCCTGATCTTCTCTCGCCCTCTATTATTACCGCGAGTTATTTGGATCGTTATTGATAGACTCGTTGCGATAGCCAGGTCCAGTAAAATCGGTATTGCTTCGCGTTAACGAAGGTCGCGATGAGAGACCATGGTTTTCTGTTGATGTTCGATTAAATGTTGCTTTATGTTATTGCAACAAGGTAGCCAGAAAATTGAAAGTCAGGGAAATCAGGAAAAATCAGAGAATTTTGTAAAGCTTTTTAAAAAATTAAAATTTTGACTTTAAAGAAGTTTGATGTATTTCACACCCACGTAATTTTGGAATATTACAATTTAAAAATTAAAAATGCAAGTCAGCAGAGTCAGCAATAATAATAATAATTTACATTGCTATGTGTTGAATTAATCTCTTAATAATTTCCAAATCAGGAAAATGCAAAAAATTTTTGTAGTATTATTGAAGTCAGGAAAAATCATGAAATTTTTATATGAAAATTAGAAAAAATTATAGAATTTTAGAATGAGGAATTTATGACAATCCTGTGCGATCATCCCGAACGAACGAAGATAAAGAGGAAGAAAAAAGAGTTTATATAGTTACGCGATAACAGGATAATGAAGAGACCGCTCTTTTATCTATTGGAACATAAACAAAACTGCGCAAAAATAAAAAAATAAAGTGTAAGAAATTCCAATACAAAGTGGTAAATCCACATGAGTTGTTTATAATGATAATTATTATACCACGATAATATTAAGTGTAATTGTCATACATTTCTTATTAGTTTAAACAATTTCATTCAACTGTGAACCTGTTAGACGGTAATGTTTGTTGGTGTTTTATCAAAACGCTACGGGATGGAAAATTAATTGCGATCGTACTTCTCAAAAAAGAACAGAAAGAGCCAGGCTACACCGAGCCCTTGAGGAAAATCTTAGCCGGCGCTTACGGAACTGTCCGTGTCTGACGAGGCTCCTCAGATACTTTGGAGGCCACGATGCTGGTCGCGACAAAAAGAAATTAATCGCAGCTATCGTAGCGCCGTGCTATTACATGGTGGCAAGGAGAGTTCACGCAAGAAACGATAGTTGAAGCGTTCACCACGATTAATCCGTCTTTTTACGATATCCTCTTCTGCACTCACGCGATCCATAACCCTCCTGGAACTTAATCCAGCACTGTAAAAGGACATACATTTGTTTCTTCTTCTTCTTCTTCTTCTTCTTCTTCTTTCTCTCTTTTTTTTCCTCTCTCGCGATACTTTCTTTGCACTTGGATAACGACATCGCAGAGAAAATCCTTAATAATTGTTTTCGTTATTTCTCGTTATCCGTAAGACCGAATGAGAGTCGGTCCACGAATGAGTGCGACCGGATGGTCCTAGAGCGGGTAGCAGGAACGATACAAAGGATCAAATCTGCCAGCTCTTAACGAGCCCCGGCTTAGGAGGCGAATCCTCGGGGCGAAACTGGCTTACATCGGCGACGAGGAGGGCTGTCTCGGGCGAGAGGGAGAGGAAAATGTCGTTGCAGCGCGAGGAAACAGATAGATAGAGACTTAGAGTTTTAGTCGGCGGATAGAGAAGGATTGCGGAGACACACCCGCTCTCTTCCGTCCTCCCTCCTTCTATGTCTACATCCTCCTATGTCCCTCTTATCCTTGCTCGTCCCCCGTATCTCCGGCTGTAACAAGCGTCAGTGTAAAGTCGACTTGGGCTGACTCAGCCTCGGCGAGGCCGTGTATAGTTTTACTTACCTCTTCTCTACGGCTTCGTGCAACCCTTTCCTGTCGCCTCCCTGCCCCTCAAACCTACCGCTACCTCTGTTCTCCAGCTTCGAGCCGTCCCACATCCTCTGCGACTTTCGCATTGTATCGAAATTCCCGAGAACCCTGTATACGTTCTCAAGATCTCAAGCAAAAATGGCACGCTCTCTTCGTTTTCTCTCTCGCATCGAAAGAGAATCGCGAGATTCTTCAATTATTAGTAATGATCGTGAAGTTTTGCGTAGTTGCGTAGGTATAACTAACAGCGTAAATGAAAGGTAAGAGAAATGTCTATACGGTTAAGTTTAACTCTTATGGCTGAAGAGAATTAGGGCGTGATACGCGGACAGGTAAAAGCTTAATATACGTACATTATAATCTTCACATGAACAACTTCGCAAGTCGAACAGATACTTTGCTAGAATACACCGAAGTTAGCGTGTGGGAACGTGTGTAGATGCGCCGCCGTTTGAAGTTTCAACGATCCCATTATTTTCGTCCCGAACAAACTTCCGCCCAGAAGCCTTCGTTCGCGCAGCGAATTCCATTAATTAATCCCTTAATGAGCGATGCTCGTTAAATCCGCGACGAGATTAAATAATATTTCTCGGTAGCGATTGCGTCTCGGGACTAGGGGAACCGGTCGAGTCGCCTCGTTCCCTTATTAAAGTCACGTACGGCTCATTATATTTCTCTCGCGGTGTATTCTCTTCTCTTGTTTTTTTTTTCGCTCTCTTTTTATCCTTTCGGACGCACAACTGCCGCCACGTAACTTCGAGGTTAACGCTTGGCGAGATCGCCGCGGCAAGATTTCAGAAACCGGCTACCTCCTTCTTGCTCTCCACATGCGTGAAGCGTGCGTGACACGTTTTTACGCCTTTGCATGGCAATCCGGTTGACGATGAGATTCCTCATTTTGCTCGCACCAACTGCCGGTCTGCCTCGTGCAACGTTGCGTGATTAATTTGAATGTATGAGAATATTATGGATTCATTCTCTTATCAGAGAGATTTAAACAGCGCATTCTTGTTCTAATAAACATTAATTACGTAATTATATACAAGTTGCAATCTTAATTTTTATATTCTTCTGACAAAAGCCAAAAAACCTTTTTTCTCGAAAAAAAAAAAAGAAAGATTTAATATCAAGATATTATTTTGATCAAAATTATGAGAATAAAAAAATTAATATTGAGATATAATTTTTTTCAAAAGATTATTTAATTTAAAATGCGTGATAATTTATATACTTTGTATCATTGCACTGAAGTAAACGTGAAACGTTTAAAATATGAGTATAATAGACATCCATGAAACATAAACGTGCAATTTTAAGGATCAGAAGAACATAATAGCTGTATTATATTTCTGCCTTTTCCTCTATCTACCAATTATCTCAGTCATCCTTATAATCATCGAAGATACCTGCACGTGGATACTCAATAGTTATAATATATAGCCTTAATAACATAGATATTTTTGGACAAGCAAAGAAGAAAATGTATGTACAACTTGATTCGGAGTTCGAAATAAAACAAGATCTGTTTGAAATTAATTTCAATTAATTTCAAACTTTACTATGGATTCAGGAATCAAATTTCAATTTTAATAATAGCTAAAAATAATGAAAATGTATGATGGCTTTTTGGAAACTAGGACGTGTTAGGAACGAGATTAAAGTAATAACCAAAATAATTCTGATATGAAAATATAGCTACAAATAATGAAATAATATTAAGCATATACAGTAGTGCTGCAATTTATAAAGATAGTACGATTGAATAAAAGAGAAGCGAAAAGCATAATGTAAGCGAGATAGAGTTTCGTTGCTAGAAATGTTTAATAATAGAATAAGATAAATTTGAGACAAAAACAAATAAAATAAACAGAAATGAAGCATTAAGGTCTTAGTACAGTTTGACAAAGCTAACACAAAGAAGAAATTTAAAGTTCTTAATTGAACGTATTGTTCGCGAGGAACACGAGATTCGTTGTAGATGTGTAAGTTAGGCGGAATGTGCGCGCTGTCTGCATCACGACTCTCATCGCTCCCAACCCTTCCCTCGCTTTTCTTCCTACCCTCCAGGCTCTGTCTCATCTTATAAAGCAAACGTCCATATCTCGGAGTACAGCTGTAGCTGCTGTTGTTGCGGTTGCAGCCAACCAGCATCAGCAATCTCGCGCGAATCTTTTCACCTGGTCAGTTTTCCCTACTTATTCTTGTCTGTCAAAATAATCGCTTCATAGTCTAATTCCATTATAAAGACGGGAAAGAAGTTGTCACTTTAAGCTAACCGTAACAAAACGTGAATTTGGAGGGACAATTTCATGTTTTCGCGTAATATATCCCATATTTGTTTCTTTTTTAAATTTATTATTCTTGTGAAATTATTCATTTAACAAAAAAGAAATTTTTTCATGAATTTATCGGTGTATTTCCATTTTCTCAAAGAATCTCTCGTTCTTACATTTTAAAATAAAATTAAATAATACAAAGAACTCTTAATAACAAAAACAATATAAAGAGTTTCCGATATTGGATTCAACGCAGTTAACTTAATATTACTGCGTTGAATCGAATTTGAAGATGACCCAATCAAAATATGTAATAATTATTATTTATATTTATTCACAGAGAATAATATATTTTATGTAATAATTCGTTAATGTGTGATTTTTATAACGGACTCTTATGCCTTTTGTAATCTTCATATTTTGTTTTTATATTTTTTTACGTCAGTTAAGAACAAGAACATAATAATAATAATAATATGTAATTATAAAATTGTAAATTTGTGAGATGGAGGACCGTAAGATATTGTTTGCCTTTGTTCGTCGCATTGTTTGGAGCAAACATTTATGAGACGAAACTGAAGCCCGAGAAAAGAAATAGCAGGAAAAAGCACGGCGGACGATGAATCCTCATTCATAAAGATAAGACCTCAGTAAACCTATATATTCACCGTGATTTTCGCTGAAAACACGTATATCATGATTTACGAATTTGGTAATTTATCGCGAGGCGCAAGTAAATATACTTACATATTAGGTGTAGTAAAAAGAAATCCATTATTTTTGCATGAAATTGAATGGAAAAATAATGGATTTTTTTTTACTACACCTAATATATAGTGCAAATTTTTGTGCATACTCTATAAATATATACACTACATTTCGATTTAAATAAAAATTAAGAGCTGAACACAGTCGCAAAAACTTATTCGCGTTATTATTAAATTTCGATAAAAACATTAATTTATTTTTATGCATGCATATGTAGTAATAATTTACTTTGCACTTTAATAATTTTCCGTGACATATTCCAGTAGCGGGTATTAAATTATAGCATTCGTCATATTTATCGTACATACGTTATCTACGTGCAGCGGCATCGCAATAACGAATCACGGCGAAACCGTGATGTACAAACCACTTCTGCCCAGCCGGAGATTTCACATCGTGCGTCCTTCTCTCCTTCCACCCCCGTTCCGTCCCTCGCACGAGTTCTGTCTCATCTTATAAGGCGAACGTCCATATCTCTGGACCTTCAACCGCTGCTGCCGCACTTGGCCTTCCGAAGAACTTTGGTTCCTCTTTTTCGCTCCTTCTATCTCTTTCCAACTGACTTTCCAACTTTTCTCTCTCTTTCAAACCTTCTTGGAGAACTGTGTGCGTAAATGTGTATCAGGAATGATGCATGGAGACCGAGATCAGAAAGAGAAAAAAGAAGAAGGGAGGAAGGAGGGACATAGCGAAGGGAGAGAGGGAAAGAAACAGAGGAGGAGATCCAGGAGGGCACGCCGGAGACGAAGAGGAGGAACTAGTTATGGTAATGAGGAGATGCAATGATAGCTCAGCCGTTCGCTCCAAGTTGGCTCTCTCTTTCTCTCTCTCTCTCTCTCTCTCTCTCTCTTTTCCTCCCTTTTTCCTCCTCTTTTTCTCTCTGTCCATCCTTTTTGCTTCGCTCGACTCTTTACCTTCGTTCTGCCTTCGTATGGCGATGATCCCCGGACCGCTTACGCACCTTTTTACGTCTTATTGTTCACCGGGACGTGGCTGTTATCCGCGCGACTCGCAATCTCCTCTGTACAACTATGTATGTGGAGCGCTCGCGCACTCGTCGCATAATGGGACGGCTGCTCACTTTAAACACGGTAAATAACTCTCGCAGTGGCGCCGCACTATCTGTAACGCGGAATCGCCGTTGTTCCAACGAGTATCTATTTCACTGTTATGACCGCGATCGTCATGAGGGTAATTTTAATTTACGGGCTCTAATATTTTTTTACACAAAATATATATTGCGCTTTTTTTCAGTGAATTGAATATAATAGCCTGAATATAAAAAAAGAAACATGCTACTCGACATGTTTTCCTTACGCCCGTTTCTACCAATGTAAACTAACTTTAATTAACGTTTCAACTTATTTTTCATCTTTTTTTAATTCTTAGTGCTAGAAAAAACTGAAGAATTAATTAAACCAAGATTAAAATTAAACTATTTTAATAAAAATGGGCATTAGATATTTTTATTTAGACTTCTCTTAGATATGACTTATATAATTATTTGAGATAGGTTAATTTTTTATTTAACAAGAAAGAAATAAAGTATCACTTAAATTCCAGTCATTGCAGTTTATGGATATAAATCGCGCAGCAATTTAAAAATAAATTTTAATAAGTTTTTCTTTTAATAAATACTTTGTCCTTGCATCTAGAATAATTCCTTGATTTGTCATCGTTACGTGCTACGACGTACATTTTTATACCATGAATTAAACGATTCGGAAACAATTTATCTTCAGTTAGCACCTATCTGGCAAAGAATTTCGAGCGTGATAGCATCTTAAGAATCTTCGAATTCCTGAGCCGCGGCGAGAACGAATTGTCCGTGAATTCGACAAATTATCGAGCCGTGTCGTTTGCACACGCGAGCAACATACTGTCGTGTGTAACATACTGTCGTTGTGCTGACACAACACCCGCGTTCGCTTGCCTTGTTAAGATTATCAGCCCGTAGGAAGCCGCAGGCCGGCGGTTTTCGTCGCCCCGGGATAAATTCCGGCTATTCGGCTACTTAACTCGTATTACGGCTAATTGGTGTAACGGCCACGTCCATTTAATGGCTCGCTTTAACGACGCTTTCATTTCTAACTCCGTAGAAACTCCGCCCGTAGTTCAGCGCGTCCGGCCTCTCGCGTCCAATTAACGCACGAAATTGAACCGCGGGGAACACCCAGAATTCTTAAGGCACGAATTAATCGTTGATTTATCATGACTTTGGCGCGCGGTGTAGCGGAAAGACTGCTACGAAATTGCCATCTATCTCGTTTATCTTTCGGATATGTTCGGATATGTAATAAATGACTTTTTGTCTGCTGCTTGTTTCTATCTTAATTCTTTTTTATTTTCAATTAATACAAAATGAAATCTTAAAATGAAATCATGTATGAAAAAAATAATTTTACTGGAATATCTAAAAAAATATCTAAAAATTTAGCTAGATTAAAATCTGAAAATAATTTTGTCGAACCATTAAAATAATTTTAATTTTGTGTGAAGTATCTAAAAATTTAACTAGACATAGATCTAAAAATATATTTTTATGAATTAATCAAAATAATTATGATGTAGGATGTTCAGATTGATTGCTAAAGTATCATAATCTTTTATTACAGCATTGCTGATCATATTTCAGTTTCCTATACCTATAACTATTTTGATGATTTAACAACATTATTTTTAAATATCTATATCTATTTAATTTTTTTTAACAAAATTATTCTTTCCGTGTAAATAAAAGAATTTTTGTTAATAATCAAAAGCATATAAATTCAAGTCTATAACTTTATTATAAAGATAAAGGGATTTCAATTCACATGATGTTGCAACTGTGTGTTTTATTGT
>Ga0157364_1004780_pt1 | contig 13627 bp, 6 predicted proteins | sample AttsexASBM2_FD_111476 | JGI IMG/M metagenome (GOLD analysis project Ga0157364, IMG submission 111476) | Fungus gardens microbial communities from leaf cutter ant in Ribeirão Preto, State of São Paulo, Brazil - Atta sexdens ASBM2 | ecosystem: Host-associated > Fungi > Mycelium > Unclassified ... | reverse complement strand
CACTCACACACACACACACACACACACACACACACACACACACACACACACACACACACACACACACAACATTATATTATAAAAGTTTTCTCAAGCATTGATAGTTTTTATGAGATATATATTTCCATAAATTTCGTAAAACCGCGCATGTCATTGCTTTTATTGTTATCCTTCCACGCATCAAAAGAAAAAAATAAAAATATATTATTGCTAACTTGTTCGATTTTTATCCTCATTTCTCGCCTGCAAATAATGTATAATAATTACATAAACTGGGTATAAATTACGTATACATTTGTACGTCCAATGTAAGGGAACGCAGCATCGAGAAATAAAATTGGCTTGAATACTGTTCTTAACCTTGCAAAATATTATAGCTGCTTTCAAACAATTATCAGTGCATAACATTTGACCTTCTCGTAATTGCAATCGATCGGTCAGTTAACGAATTGAAATAAAACCATAAATTATACTGAAAAGAGCGAAAAATCTGTTTCTTTGTACGGTGTAAAAATAGTCGATTGCTTTTTCCAGCAACGAGACAAAAAGCAACAGATTTTAACAAAAGCTACTTTAATTTTCGCAGCAGCGATTAATTCGTTTTCGTACGCTCACGAGAGTCATCAGTTTCGTGCTTTATTTCCATGATAAATAAGCATTCAATCTAATTCACACCTATTCAAATAACAATTCCTATTCAAATTTAATTTTCGTAACTCTATCGTGCGTGCATGCGAGGGCCGACACATACACGCGCTTATCCTGATTTTAGATTTTGTGTTATCTGAACGAGTAATTATAGAAATATTTATATTGTGCAGAATAGTCTTTTGTTTTGCATTTCATATAATACGTCACAAAAGCTTAATCTTAATCTTAGTACACACAATTCCGTGAGAATATGTAACATGAAAATATCTCGGCGATATCTCATTAACAAAATATTTGGCGAGGATATGCAACGTTGTAAATTCAAGTAGTAGACAAGATAAGAATTTACACATAGTCTAATACATAGTCGGCGGCGTTCCTTTGTGGATGTTTTTTATAAATGAAGCACATTCGATAGAGCATCAAATTACTTTTCGCAAGATAGAATAACTCGTGTTATGTGGATTGTAACATAACAATTTTTCTCTAACAATTATTTCGCAAAATTTGACAGTCGATACTTTTCGACACTCGAAAATTATATTTTGAATTAATTAACTCATGATAAGAGTATGAACTTTTAATCGTCACGGAAGACATGTGCCATCAATAGTGATAGAAAAATTAGTTTCTGTACGTTTATCCATTTCCGGTGTCATCTTTGTAGATGCGTCATTCATATCGATACAAAGAGATAATGAATATACATACCTTGAGAGACAACACCCGCGAAGAAACGAAGTCTAGAATATTAATTCGAGTCGCTATTTCAATGCTAGGCGTGTCAGCTGTGTGACGTACGTTGTTATAAATTGTCTACTGTATTTAAGTTTTATAAAACCGCACTCTTTTCTATTAGCGTAAAATTACTGTACAAAAAAGAAATCTTAAAGGAAAAGATAATTATTTTTTATATATACATTTTTTTCACATACAATACAAACGTTGCTTTTCTATATATAAAAATCTATAAAAAAATGCATGTGTGCAATAATATGATTTTAAATGTAAATTAGGTTTACATAAATAAAACAGAATTAATATTTTATAATTGAAGTGAATTCAATATATTTATTACATGTAGACCAGGAAATTGCCCATCATTTGGTAGTTCCATGACGCAAACGGAACTTTTACAAGAACTGACAAATGAATGCCGTTACGATAAGATTGTCAGACCTCCCGGAGTAATTAATGAAACGGATCCGATCAGAATTTACACCAAAGCTTTTATCTACACAATCACGTCCAACATGGCCAAAACTCTGGTACCTGCATAATTTTATTTATACTTAACTACTTATGTGCAGGGCTCGATAAAACCGATACTTATTTAAAATAAAAAAATATGAAAACTTATTTCAAAACTTATTTGAATTATAAAATCGTAAGAGTCAGTAAAGTAACTAATATGATTTATGTGAAATAAAAAATATGAAATATGTTCCAAGAACTTATTTAAAATATTAAATAAAAAATAGGTTACAAGAAATTATTTAAAATATATATAAAATAAGAAATATGATCCGAAAATATTTATTTATTTATTTAAAATAAAAAAATAACTTATCTTTTAAATAAGATGTGTATTTTAAATAAACGTTTCAAATAGTAAACACGAAATATTTTAATGATTTTTAATAAGTCAAGGCTGCATGTAGAGCCTATTTTTCTATTTTTAATGATTTTGTTTATTTGAATATATATGAATGTACATTTATAAGTATAACGTTTCAGTTTTTTAATAACTATAGCCTATAATTAATATTTAATATTATTAATCCTTCGCGAATCACAGGTAGAAAATTGAAACGAATCATATGTAGATATATCTTGTATCCCATATATGCTATTTCATGATAAATATATTATAATTTAACTATTCACTTTATTGACAAATCGATAACATAACTGATACAATTTATTTAAAATGAAAAATATAAAGTAAATTCCAGAAAATTATTTAAAATACAAAATCGATAAAAAACTGATACAACTTACTTAAAATAAAAAATATAATAAAAATATAATAAAAATAAGTTCCAAAAACTTACTTAAAATATTAAATAAGAAATAGGTCAGAAGAAGTTATTTAAAATAATAAATATTAAACAATTTAATTTTTCCTTTATTTAAAATATATATTTTAAATAAAATTATTTGAAATAAGACCGAGTCCTGGTTATGTGTTACAGATAATGCATAGTATATAAGCATCGTTGAGGAATGTTAATAGAAAAGACTAAACATTATATTACAGCGATTTGATGTGCATTTAATGATGCAGTTTCGATATTTGGATAAACGGCTTAAATTCACGGATATAGCTCCTTATTTGACTCAAATATACGGTGGCCAAAATGCTCATAAACTAATTTGGACACCTACGGTGTACATTGCGAACGAGCGTACCTCGGCAGTAATGGGAAATGGCGTCAAAGAGCTACTCATCTCTATCAGTTCTTACGGCATGGTGATATTAAACACTAGGTATTTAATATTTACTCTCAAAAAATTGTGCGATAAAAAGCAGGGTTGGTAAGTAACACGTTGTTTGTAACACGATTATCATTTTCGTAATATTTTTAGAATGATGGTAACGAATTCAGCCGTTACTTTTATCATTACTTTAATTGCTTATTATTTTTATACATATATATATTTATTTAATAGATTGTTTTATTTAATTCTAATAAAAATTTAAACATTGAAATATATTTTGTACTTTATATCTTATTGTTAGATTGCATTCTGATAGTCACTGCCAATACTGAAAATTTATAGAAAAATGTTAATTTAAAGAATTATCGAAAATTTATTATATAAAAATTTATTATAAAGAAATGTTTGTTATAAAATTAGCTTAATTTTAAGTTTTAATATTGATTTTTACAATTATATAATATTGAGATTATTAAATAATGAAATTTTTCAATATATTATCCTATTTAATATTATAAAAAAGTAATGACAAAGGAATGACTTGTTACATTCTAAGTAATGAACTATTTCTTTAAATTAGTAACGAATAATTTTTAATAAATTAGTAACAATAATGTTTTTACAAAAGGTTGCTTTTATAAAATAACATTTCCAATCCTGGGTAAGAGGTATTCGAACGAATTTTTTTCCGGACTAATTTTTTTTCATATTTTGCTTTTTGTACTAATTTTCAACGTAACTAGCCAACGACAGATTACTTAATGTTCGCTTAAATTTCAGATTGGAAACTACCCTGAACTGCGGGCTTCGATTAGAGAAGTTTCCATTCGACGTGCAAGAGTGTCCGTTGGTATTTGAAAGCTGTAAGTTATTAATTTATTAAGTACCAAGATCCAGCTTATAATCAGATCGAATAAGGAATTTCTCTGTTTATTTATGTTATTCACATATGGAACTATCTCTTTAGAGATATCACTAATTAATATTTATTAATAATAATTAGACAATGATTTTTAAATTGTATTATTTATATCATTATCTGAATAATTTATTATTAATTTTATTATATTTATCGTCAATTCATTATACATAATAGCTTTTTGGTATATAATTTTCCTATTCTATAAGTATGAAATAAATTACGTACTGTAATTATATATGTATGTAAATGTATATATATACATGTATATATATATGTACATAGTTACATATAAAATATAAAAATACAAATATATAAAAAATAAAAAATATAAAAAATCGGAACAACAAAAATGTCAATAAAAATCGACTTGAATGTAAGAAAAATGCAAAGAAACAGAAGCAGAACAATATTTTTTTCTAAAGGGACTCACAATGTGAATGAAATGGTGCTAGACTGGGATGAAGATCCAATTGTCATCGCGGATAATTTATATCTATCGGAGTATAAACTCATGGACACGTGGGTTAATCGCTCCGGAATATCTTATACCCCATCGCAATATCATTATGGGCATTTTGGTAAAGTACAATCAATTTAAGGAATCCTAAAGTTGTCTGTTTTACCAATTCTCTACAGTATGGAATATTGCAGCAATACTGCAACAATTTTAATAGTGTTATAAAAATTGCAGTAATATTGCTGCAAAATTGAAATGTAAATATTATATTGGAAATATTACAACAGTATTGTAAAGTGTTGCTATTTTATATTAATTTAACAATTAATATTTTTTAATATTTTGTAAGAAATATTTGTAATATATTGCTGCAATATTATAATTCAAAAGGTAAATACATCATGAAATGAACGTGCTTCTCATAAGAAAAAAATATCTAGGAGCTCTAAGGAGGCTGTGGATTAGAAAGCTGTTAATTTTTTTTTAAGTAATAATCTTATTTTATAATATAATTATATATATTATTTTTCATATTATTTACTCATATTATTTCATTATATATATTATATACATATTATTTTTCTTTCTCTCTTTTAAGTAAAAGTATTAATATAAGGTGTAATAAAAAGAAATCCATTATTTTTGCATGAAATTGCATGAAAGCTTTATTTAGCTTAATTATAGTTAGAATGATCCGATTTAGGTCAAATATGCATCTGTTTTGTTCGATAATTTGTTGTTATTTTGAAGGTAATTCCATTATGCCTCTCTCATAGAAACCCTCGTCCCTATTGGCAAAAAACTGGGACGATTTTCACAAGCTTCTCTTGAGGCGAATTTTTCACCAGCAAAATTATTCGCCATAGACAGGAACAGGTGGTAATCACTTGGAGCCAGGTCCGGACTATAAAATGGATGCATAAGAACCTCCCAACCAAACTCCCGGAGTTTCTAGCGAGTCACTATCGATGTGTGTGGCCTTGCGTTGTCCTGATGGAACACAATTCCTTTCCTATTGGCCAACGCTGGCCACTTCTGGGCGATTGCTTTCTTCAGACGATCCAATTGTTGACAGTACAGATCCGAATTAAGAGTTTGGAGGGAGCAGCTCATAATAGATGATTCCCTGCCAATCCCACCAAACACACAGCAAATCCTTCCTGGCCATCAATCCTGGCTTGGCCATCGTTTGCGGCTCACCGCGATTCGACTACGACCGTTTTCGCTTGACGTTGTCGTAAGTGACCCACTTTTCATCATCAATCACTATCCGCTTCAGAAATGGGTCGATTTTGTTGCGATTCGCAGATGGAAATTTGACTCCATGAGGTTTTTTTATTTTTTTATTAACTCGGTGGCACCCATACATCGAGCTTCTTTTTGTATCCAGCCTTATTCAAGTGGTTCCAAACGGTTTTTTGTGCAATGTTTAGCTCCTGGGCAATCGAAACAGTGTTTACATGACGGTCGGACTCGACGATTTCCATTATTTTATCGACATTTTCGACAATTGGCTTTCCAGAGCGTGATGCATCTTTGATATCAAAATTACCGGAACGGAATCGACGAAATCAAAATTGCGTGTGATTAGCTATTACAGTATCAAGACCATAAACACTATTCACATTTTCAACCGTCTGGCGTTTTCGCCTTTATCGAAGAAAAACTGTAAAATATGGCGTATTTTCTCTTTGCTGGTGTCCATTTTTGACACGCACTCAACAATACTGAGTCAAGCAACAATACTGAGCAATCAACAAAACTGTCTGAGAAGTTTTTTTAGTACGAAATCTTATCTTTCTAACGCCATCTAGCGTAACCCGATCGCACTTATGCAACGCGAGATGCAGATTACTAAAGCCATCTATTGGAAAAATAATGGATTTCTTTTTACTACACCTTATAACTGATCTTTTTGATAGAAAATCTATTTAATTCCGTTACATATAAAATTCGTAAAAATATATATAAACATTTCGAATTCTACCGAGGTCATCATCACGATGGCAAAACGATCATAATTACAATAATTTACAAAAAAATATTAATCCTGAGTCAGTTAAAATTACAATATTAAATCACGTAGGTATGTCAACTTTCACGCAGATGTATGTATATTATTTTTCATATCTTCATTAATTTTGTAGATCGAATTTATTGACTTGTAACTCTCTAATCATCTCTAGTGGAAATAATTACTCTTCTATTTGTATTGTTATCAGTTCCTTGATTATCATTATGTTACAGGAAATCGCAAATTCTATTACATAGATATATGTAATTGATTACTTTATTCTCGTTATTAATTAAAGAAATTAAAAATTTCATTGTACATATATTTGTGCCACACGATGATTGTTCGAAATTTTTATTACTCTTTTTTTTTTAAGATTTGTTGGTGCGTCAAGTTGGTGATGGAAGTCACTTGTAATAATAAGTATATAAAAAACAGGACATCTTAACTGAGAGCACATCGAAAACCGAAAAGGGTAGGGGGTGACAGAAGTTTGAACTATGTGTTATGTGGGGGAGTAGCCCGTTAAAATAGGAAGGTAAAAATCTCTGGTAATCTTTCCGTGTTACTTTATAATTCAAATCATATTTTAGCTTCTATCTCTATATATTATTATATATAAATAGTTTATAAAGGAAGGTCCTTGAAAGAGCAGTTTAATATCAAACTGCTTTTCGTCCTGATGAAGTGAACTACAATGTTCACGAAATATTGACATTTTAGTAATCGATTTGGATAATCCGCGAAACGTAGCTTTTGTATAGAAAATTTACATTTTAAAAGTCTCCAAAGTTTTATTAATAAAAATACTTCCACATGGAGAGTATCGTTGCTGAAGTAAATACTTTCAGCAAACTTAGATCTTTCTTCGCTGAAAAAATTATCAAATTTGGCATTTCTGAAACGCTGTAGGGAAAATACCATCCCAAAGTTCTTTCAACTCAAAGACCACTAGAAATTCGTAAATCAAAACAACATTCATAAAATTAGCCTTATCCTGACTAAAAAACGTATACACTTCACTAAATCACAAATAATCCAGATTTTCCATAAATCTTTAAGCTTCATCTATTCCTGTTCTCCAAATTACGAAATGATATTTATTGGCAAACCTCTTAGATTGTATTACGAACTAGCCTTGAATATCCACATACAATGTATACAACGGGCACATAATTGATATGGCAATGATATATTGCTAGAGCTAAAAAAATTCAAATAAATGAAATTTTAGAAAAGTTCAATTCTTAGCATGAAAGAATATAATTTACTATAAATATGAGTGAGAACGATAACATTAATTTTTTTATCTAAAGATGATAGTGGATAGAAAAATTATTTAATTTATACAGAGAGAAGCCTTCTTTCAGATATTTAAATTTTCATTCAAGTCATTCAATCGAATATGAGAATATAACATAGTCGAACATATCCGTCATTGTTGGTCTTTTTGGTAGAATCCTCCTTTCATATCCATGTTTTTATCCCAAGAACATACAATCTCTGATCTTATCAAATAACGGATATCCACTACAATTCATTTTTGCAACTATCTATAATCGTATCAGTGCTCTTTCACAAAAAAGTCATAAGAGGTAAACAAAAAACAGAATACAAGTAAGGATCCAATAACTTACACTATCTTTTTTAAAAAAATCAGAAAAATTTGAGATGCTGATCCCCTTAGAGGAATTCTAAAGCCGTTTGTATTACCGATTTATTAAGATTTAAACACATACGATTTTCATATATTGGATTATCCGGAAAGTTCGTGCCGACTAACCTATATAATTTAATAAATGTATACTAAAATTTAAATTTTCTGCGTTTCAATTTTCCTTCAACATCGGCACTTTCCGGATCGGACCAATACATATTATTGAAACATCACTACATACTACTACATCCATGTCACATACTCACATATACGTACAAACTTTTTAATTAATTTTTTATACCAGATGTCTAAGCCTAATTCTAAGAACACAACATTGTTCATGTAATTTCTAGTCTAAATGAACATTGTTTTATGCGTACAAAATATAAAACTCGTATATAAAGCAGGTATTTGTTGCGAGTCGACATCAGAAGTCGATAATAAAACTGTAACTTTCTAACTTTTTTCATTTTTGATATAAAGTCGACCATTTTGGACTACATTATTGTTTATTTTAACTGTGGAATATAATTTTTAAATCTGTATAAAATGATAGTTAAAAAAATTTTTATTTGAAAAATAATCGATAAAACAGACGACTTTAAAATCTCCTTAACGTTTGCTCTAATAAAGTAATAAAAATGCTGTTGAATGTAATAAAAAATATAAATAAAAACTATTGAGTGTAATTGTCATTATCATTAAAATAAATGATTGTATAATGATTGCAGCCGGCAATTTCAGTTCGATAAATATCACATTTAAACTAGCCCGTGAAATGGGATTCTTTATGATGGATTATTATATACCATCTATATTAATTGTTGTAATTTCGTGGGTGCCTTTTTGGTTACATCAAGATGCGGGCGCACCACGAATAATGTTAGGTAAAATATTTGCATGTCTTATTAAAAAAAAAAAAAATAAAATATATAATATAGATAGATATATATATATAAATATATATATATATATATATATATATATATATATATATATATATATATGAGATTTATGCTTTCAGGCACAAATACTATTTTAGCATTTATGACACTCGCGTCAAAAGTTGAAAATTTGTTACCGAAGGTCTCTTCTATAAAAGCGAGTGAAATTTGGTTTTTGGGTTGTACACTATTTTTGTTTGCGGCATTGGTCGAATTTGCTTTTGTCAACACCATATATAGGAGAAAGTATGTAACATTTTCATCGAAATTTAATATTTACGCACGCAATTTCATTTATCATTCCATATAAATTATTCAAAGATACTATATTATATTTGCAGAAAAAACGTACCGTTGAAAAAAGTTAACAGCAAATACATTCTTAAATCAACTCTGACGCCACGGTTAGCAAGAAAACAGTTTGAAAAGAATACCACCGGTTTGGAACGATCCCGATCATGGTCATCATTAGATAATGCGAGTACGAACAACGAGCAAGATTTCACAAGTCAAAATTATCTCACCGTACACGTAAGTCTCTGATTAAATAATAATTAAAGCAATATCTTTAACATCGTAAATAACGTGATTATACTGAAAAATATTATTTTTGGAAAGAAATATGTAGCTTTATTTTAGCTAAAGATTATCATCTTTCAAGAATCTTAAATAAAATCATTTTCACGTTTATCACAACAGAATGCTATTAGCAGAAGAAAATGCATATATAATAAATTTTTTTTGATTTTTGAGATGGCGGAGGCTAAACTGTATAATTATTGAAAATGCTACTTTTTCTTAAAATTCAATATTCGAATAATCTTGTAGGATACGCAGTTATTTTGTTTAACTATTCATTTCTGCAAAATTATTTCGACATGTCTTTTATCAGAAGCATTAAGAAGCAAGGTAGCAAATAAATATTTAAAACTAGCATAATTAAAGTGAGTAGAGACGAAAAGAGAGAGAGAGAGAGAGAGAAAGAGAGAGAGTCTTTCTGCTCTCTCTCTCTCTCTCTGTCTGTCTGTCTGTGTATGTATGTGTGTGGTGCGCGCGCGCGTGTTACACATAATACATACATGCATACATACATATTGTGTATCCGTTTATGACAGTTGATCACAGCGGGTGTCTTACGTATCACCCGCTATAATATTGATTCGCGGTCCCTATTTCTTCAGTATTTAGCTGTTGATACGTTAATTATTTCTTATTATAATGTGAAAATTAAGTTCTGGACAAATTTTTGCTTAAAAGAACGATCGTCTCAGGAATGTCCATACAAAGACAAGTATTTATTTTGAATCACTCTTAGAATTGATGGTACTTTTCGTTATTTCCAGAATGCGCTCAACATCCCATCAGTAAAGATAGAAGAGGATAAAGATCCAAATTATTCCGTTGGTAGCACTACAACCATCGACAGCACTCCACCACCAGCTAAATCATTTACACGCAGGCCAACTCTAGCTAAATTACACAATTTCACAACAATGACACCTCAACAGATCGCTCAATGGATTGATAAACGCAGTAGAATAGTTTTTCCTATATCATTTATCATATTCAACATCCTGTATTGGTCTTTTATATGGATCTGAAATTGCACTGTGCAATGATCAATTTTAATTGAATCTTCGTATTTGAAATCTCGAACAATAGTAAATTAACCTTTACGATATTGATCAGTCACATATGAAGAAAATGATCGAGTATGATTGATTGATTTCTTACAGTTAAAGATATATTTGTACTATTGTATTTTGGATCATAGTCCAGACAGCTAAATTTGTCTAAAACAGTTTTGTAAGAGAAATTTTGTAGGCAGATTATCAGCAAAAACATAATATAAAATTTGTTAATAGTATATTTTAATTTTCTACACTTGTGACTAAATAGCAAACGAAGCATACGAAGTAGCACAAGAAATACCAATCATAAGATGTAGAAATTAAAAGTGTTAAACGTAGCAAAGTTCAACTGATACGTTCTACGAATAACAAAATTTGAAACAACAATAATTAAGATGGAACTGAGATCAAAAAAATTTATAGAAGATATTACGAGTGCAAAATTGTAAGAACATTTTAAGAAATTTAATTGCGTAAATAATTTTCAGTTACTGTAGAAAAATAAAGAACATGCAGAACTTAAATTTACATTAATTGATGTAATGATGCAATTGAACTTTATTCTTTCAAAATTTACATATAAGCGATTTACATATAAGCGGTTAAATAGATTCACGCGCACAAAAAATTAATGCAAAATACTATGTCTAAAATTATAGTTAACATACTTGTTATCGGCATCGTCGATAATTTCTCCAAAATAGAATTAAGAAAATGGGTGCTTGTATATTTGTGCTCCTCTTCTTCTCGTTCAGTCCTATATTTATCACTTTATTCGCGTTCTCTTTCCCATCTATCGCGATCCTATATTTAGCAAAGTCCTATACTTGCAAAATGATGAAGGATTTTTCGACTTACAATTAGTTCATACCGCTCTATCTATTCATGAGATCCGGTCTTGTAGATCGAATACACCCTGTATATTTCGAATAGAATTTTCCTCGGAGAAAATGTTTTGGAATGTATTCTTAGTTCTGGTTTATTTTTTTCCGAGTTCTGAATTTTCTTTTTTTCCTGCATTTGATTCGCAGATTCCATATTGGGGCAATATTCGATTCTCTTTTTCCAAGAGTTATTAGATCTTTCAAGATCTCGTGATCTTTCGTACGATTTCAAACTTCTATTCAAATAGGATTGGAATTGCTATTTATTTCACTTGCGTTATCTCTTTTCTCACGAGTTTTCTGTGTTGGTTTATTTAATAAATTCTGACGACGATAACATTTTCGTGGAAGAAAAGTATCATGGTCTTCTGGATGTAACAGAATGGAAGAATGATTTGAAAGGAAAAAATTCAATCATTGTATTAATTTAACAGTACCGGGTTGATTTTGGAATATAAATATGCTCCCATTTTCATTCGCAATGTATACGAAAGATGCAGAGCAAGATTTTGTAAAGAACATAAAATTGTTTATTGAATACCAGTTTTACAAATATTATCACACACTTGTTATGAATGTTCGTCTCGGGGCGGGCTCTCTTATATCGTACAAATATAAGAATTATATTTAATTATTATATAATATAAATATAAAATAGCTTTATACATATATATAACGCTGTATACGCATGCGCGTATATGTGTGTGTGTGTAATATATAAATACTTGATCATCTCTTATACAAAATGGCGGTGTTTTTTTTATATTTATTTATGTACATCAAACCAGTCGTTCCTTCATCGCGAAATATATATCATCAAATTTAATGTAAATATTAGTCTGAATAATTGATTTACCTAACTAATTCATAAATGCAGATATAGATGGTCGAGTCTTCGATCAACATCAAGCATTTATATTACATTTATAATTTCGCACTCTACAATGTAAATGTAATGTAGTGACATGTGATATTACATTTACATTACTGAATGTGAAATTATAACAAATGTAATATAATTGATGTTCATGTTGAATGGATCGTTAATGAGAATAGGAGATGTCATTTTACGCGACATGCGATAGTCGAATGCAAATCAATCTTCAACTTTCGCATTTTCATCTGTACCCGGAAAAGTCGGCGCATACACGTAAAAAAAGAAAAATCAATAAATAATATCAATTTTATATAGATAAATATATACGTTATCTATGTTGCTATACGATTTATACTTTCGTAGTAAGACATTTTCGCAGGCCTTTCGATTAGTAGGCCTGTTTTTTAATTAAAGAGTATCTCATGCCTTTTTTTCTATCAACAACGCAATACAAATACAATTTTCATATATGAATATATATATAGATATATATATATATGTATATATGAATATATATATATGTACACATAAATGCATATATACACATATTCACACCCACAAACACACACTTACGTGATGTTTCAAATTTTTTGACACAACAATTTATGTACAAATAGATATTGAATCAACTATATTGAATAATCATGTATCATTTTGCAATTTTTGCAATATCGAAATATTAATTTCTAAAGGTCTTCAAAGGAGCGCGTATCTGTACTGTCTACTCAGCCTAATACTAAGTACCGTTTACAAACGCACGGAGAGATCTGACCGCCCAGTACGAGTCTTTTCACGTCGTGCGTAACTATTAACGCTTGTAAAAAACAACTCCCCGCTCGACTAGCGACGATGACTAATATGCGCGTTTGTAGCAATATGGCCGAGCAGAAATGTGTTCAATGATCTTTGAAAATTAATATCTCATTAATTAATGCAAAAATTACAAAATAATATAAGACTTCTCTTATTTCAATTTAGTCTGTTCTACTTGCATACAAGCGTTGTATCAGAAAGGTTGGGACATCCTATCTATATATATATATATATATATATATATATATATATATATATATATATATATATACACTTTTTTTTCTTGAAAAAAAAATGGATGATATTTATGTATGTGTGTGTGTCTCCGTTTATGT
>Ga0157364_1004779_pt1 | contig 13632 bp, 3 predicted proteins | sample AttsexASBM2_FD_111476 | JGI IMG/M metagenome (GOLD analysis project Ga0157364, IMG submission 111476) | Fungus gardens microbial communities from leaf cutter ant in Ribeirão Preto, State of São Paulo, Brazil - Atta sexdens ASBM2 | ecosystem: Host-associated > Fungi > Mycelium > Unclassified ... | reverse complement strand
CGCACGCACGCACGCACGCACGCACGCACGCACGCACGCACGCACGCACGCACGCACGCACGCACGCACGCACGCACCCACGCACACACACACACATACGTACATATCGCATAAGTTCATCGCAAGATAGAACGCTATGTGGAAATCGTTATTCCGATCGAGGAATGGCTTGAATTTAATATTTATCAGGCACATCGTGATGAAGACTTCGCGAGCAGAAGGTTATTACGTAAGTTTAGCAACACCGTGAAGGAATCGTGTCGCGTTCGACGAGTAAACTCAAAGCTTGATACGAATTAATTTCGAAACTTCATCAATCCTGATTTAAATTCCATGGAACTTTCTATCGACGCTTTAAGCACTCCTCGCATATTTAATATTGATTTATTTCTCACTCCCATCTTTCCGATAAATACATTAGAAGATATATTATAATCGTTCAAAGTATTTATTAACCGTTATTCAACATAAAGATTGATAGAGATTTAGGAGCGTGACAATTTTGTGTTTACGACTTCTTCAAATAATCTGCAACGTCATCTTGCAAAACGGAAAGTCAAGACTCAAGGATAGATTAAAAATTCATAATCGCATCGTTCCGTGTCGCGCCTGCCATGGATGTAACAAAGCAATTAAAAAGTTAATACCGTCACTCGTCCTAGACGACCCACCGCGAGCAGCGCCTTCTTTATAGGATACACAGTGTTGTACTTTACAAATTTGCGCGACACTCCTGGTTCAATTTAATGAATTTTAGATTTTAACTTATCACCTACTAACTCTCTACCCTCCAGTTATTAAAACTTGCCGCAATCCTTCGTCCTGCATAATCCCTTCTCTAACCAGCGTCACATATATCTTTTACATTTATTCTTTTTATCTTTTTTATCTTAACCGCTCTCTATCCGTTCGCTTCTGCTCTAATTAGAACGAATACATTATATTAAATACATTATATACACTACAGAAAGCAGTTGTAAAGCTCGTGTCTTAAACAGCTTGCAAGTTAATTATATTAAGCTTCGATTTGCCGATATTAACGATATCGTAATTTATTCAATATTTAATAAGAAAATTTAATACAAAATTTATATAGAATTATGCATCTTTAATTTTTGTAAAGAACGAACACGTAATTTTTCGGCTCAATCACGCTCTACATTTGACATCAATATTGGAAGCAAAAATCTTTAAAAAATATCAAACTAAAAAATTCAAAATAATGCAAACAATAGTCAGCGAAAATTGAGCGAGAAATTTTTAACACAAAATAAGTAAAAAAGACTACATTCGGTCAAAATGGATCTTGATGCCTAATAATCTTTTTGTATAAATTTTCACAATTACTTGTTTAAGCTAACTGCGATTAAGGAAATCGATTATATTATAATATTTACCAGTCTTGAAACAATCCTAAGCTGGAATCACAAATTAAATTGCGAAATTAAATTGACAAGCAATTTATTATTAATGAGCATAATGCTAATGAGCATCTTTAAAATATTGTAAAGAATTTATTGCGGAAAACGTTACCCCCGCTAAGATTCAAATCTCAACTTCCTTCATTTCGTAACGTTTTACTAATTCGATTTACCGAGGAATGTGAAACAATGTATTTCAATTTTATGTAAAAATTTCAAATAAAACAATGCAATTTTTTAAATCCATTTTACTCTGATTAAATACGCAAATATAATACTTAATATAAGTAAATAATTATAATGAAGTATTTATATAAACAGATCCTATAAACATTTAAGTTTGAGTCATATATAAAATATCATAGATATATAATACAAAATAGATATATAATACAAAAAAATTAAAGCATTAAATGTTTTATATAAGTAAATCTCTCTTAACATAGGTTCGTGTATATGTGGATAAGTTAATAAGTAATCTTAACACTTGCCACTTTAATTTTTGAAAGCAAAATTAATTGTACATTCGAAATAATTTAATCAGAAAATATAAATAAAAAAAAGCATGAAAAGCAGAAAATATAAGGATATGTTGTTATTAACAAAAATAGACTTCTAAGCAAAAATATCGTAAGCATGAATAAAAAATGGAAAATAAGCGAAACTTGATCGAAACACAAATTGTCTGATATGAAACACCCAAACTCGTAAATGGAAGAAGGCATGTTGCTCTTCACGTTGTTTTTCTATGTAAATTTTTATTTCAAACGATTAACCTGCGAAAATAACTTTCTTCGATGCCTCTGTTTAAACTTTCAGGTTTCCCTTTCTTTTTTTAAGCTAATTCCGAAATTGGTCATAAAAAATCATCAAGCACGCGTTATTTTATCAAACTTACCGAAAACAGTAATTAAATTGAAATAAAAACTTTTTCGTCAATAATTAAGTCTTTTCAAAAATCACTTACTTAATAACTATTGTTTCGAAGAATCATATATAGTATATTATAAAAAATATAATAACTAATCGATTATTTTTAAATGTGATTTAAATATGAAATTGCAAGTTTTTAACCATTTGTAATCACATTGAAAAATCACTTATAGAAAATAAAAAGATACGAGTGTTGAATATTGTCTTAAATATTATTTAAGTTACAAAACAGTACTAACTATATTATTGTATAATATTATAATATTAAAGTAATTATAAATATTAAAAATGCTTAAAATTTATTTGAAATTAATTTTCGTACAGTAATATTTTCAACAAAAAAATGTAAAAAAAATCAATAAGATCTCCATCAATGCTAATTAATGAAATATAAGAGTAAAAAGGAAAATAAAGTATACAACGTATAATTTTTAAAAGATAAATTGCATTTATATATTTGACTTTCAAGTTCAAGAACATTGTAGCGACAAGTAATTTCAGTTTATCTGATTTTCATTATCTTATCACTCTTTCAGATAACAATATAACAAAATAGCATTATATTTCTATAGCTCCATTAAAAAAAATTCTTATCAATATTAAAGAAATAACGTAATCAATAACAAGAAAAATAATCAATATCAACAAACAAATGCTTATTGCAAATATTTGTGCAAATAACTATCTGCGCAGTTTGTACTGACTAGATATAATGGACTGTTTCCTTAAATTTTTTTATCTTCAATGTCTAATCTCAGAAAATGCATCATATCTGATTAGAATCTCTGAAACGTATCAGATACATAAAAAGTGTCAAAAGCTTTATTTAAATATACTATAATGAATTTATTTTTATTTATATAACTGATATAACAATAATTATTTTCGATTTTATTAGAACTTTCAAAATCCTATTAATTAAAAAAATATTATTTAAATGTATTATGAAAAAATATATATATGTGTGTGTGTGTGTGTGTGTGTGTATATATATATATATATATATATATATATATATATATATATAAATGCATATACGGTATGTAATAATATAGCGCATTACATAAGCATATTGCACTAGACATTAATGATATTATACTTATAAAATGTAACATTGAATTAAATTTACAACAAATTGCAAAATTCATAATAAAGAAACAATTAAGAAATTATCTCAAAAATAAAAAACGCGAAAAACGTTTGTGTGACAAAGATATTCGCTTTTATATAAAATATATATAAAATTGTATAAAAAATTAATAATATCTCGTCTTTATCATCTCTATTAGTGTTTAGAACGACAAGTAGAAGTTATATAAGTCATTAAAAATGACTAACACAATCGAGTAAAATCTTACGCAAGTCACAGTATTTATCGTAATATTTAAGTTTTGCTTTATTAACAAAAACTTGAACCTTGCATGAAAAACGTAATAATATATCATAATAAATCTTATTGTATACTTTAATACTTTGCTAAAGTACATTCACGCGTTAAATATCTTGAAACTTGAAAGTGATACTTTTCCATAAATACATAAATCATAGAATAACGTGCAAGATTTTCACGTTTCTCTCTTCTCCAAGCCAATCCAGAATCCACCAACAGGTTGCAACGTAAATTCTCTTTTATCAAATACGATTGGTTCAATAGTTTTTTCCGTAGTCTTCAGAGTAAATTTTAGTAAAAGATGAGCTATCAGAATCTTAGTTTCCATTAAAGCAAATCGATTACCAATACACTTTCTAGGTCCATGACCGAATGGTAGATAAGTATACGGTAAAATTTTATCTTTGTTCTCATCATTGAATCTTTCGGGATCGAACTTATCTGGATTCGGGAAGTATTCTGGATCGTGATGTAAAGCATAAACAGGAAACATCAATATACTGTTAGGTTCAACAATGACATTCTTGCAGCCTGGTTGCGACGGAGGCAATTCGTATCTCTTAGCACAAAGTCTATCGATGAAGATGACTGGTGGATACTTTCTGAGAGTCTCGGAAATTATCAAATCCATGTAAGACATTTTCGACAGCGATTCGTAAGAAATCTCATCGTTTCCTTCGGTAAGATATTGTTGTACCTCTTTGCGCAAACGATCCTGAATATCTTGATTAACTGCCAGTTCGTGAGCAACGAAACACATCAGTGTCGAAGATGTGTCAAAACCAGCAAGGAAAAAAATGAATGCTTGCGAAACGATGTCATCCAATGTCATTTTGTGTACACCTTCCTTGTTTTGAGCCTGCATTAGTAAATGAATCATATCCGGTCTGACGATATCTTGCTCTTTCCGCGTTTTAATGGTTTCTTCCATGATCTTCTTGAAAAATTTGGACGTATCTGATGAAAAAACGGTCAATCCAATTGATTTACAGAATGATGGACATATACGTATAAATATGAACTTGATTATTGCTAGCAATCCAGCAGAAAATTTAGTAGCTTCCACTCCTCTCGTATAAAATTCGTTGTTTTGATCCTTCATAGAATTCACGCTTATGCCAAAGGCTGCCGTAGCGATTACATCATTGGTGTACCGTCTGAAAGCTCCCTTCATTTCAATCGCATCACAGATTTCGGGATGGTCAACCAAATAATCAACAAAGTCATGAGAGCATTTCGATATCAAATCAAACATAAACTTCATCTTACTAGCAGTGAAAGAGGGGCTTAATGTATTCCTCATTTCTTTCCAACGATCTCCGCGCAAAGAGAAGATGTTCTTGCCAAACAGCGGTTCTACGCTTTCGTCAACAAAACTGCGATGATCCGGAAAATATTCAAAATCTCTCACCATGACATCTCTAATCAACTCAGGATCACGTAATAGCACGCTAGGTGTAGCAAAATCCATTATTCCAACATATTTAGCGTTCGAAAAGTGATTGTACAGATATTTGCAATAATCGGAAAAAGTGATGCGACGTAAAAACAATTTCCAACCCATTATACCAGTCGATAGCGAATCTGGCAGGTAAGGTACGCCCTTATTTCTCCAGTAAAAATGTATATGATGCAGCACGGTGACAACTTTGAAGATGCCAATGACAATCAAACTAGTTAATAATAGCACAAAGGGCGACGAAAACAAGGTTAAATTCATCGTGATGTAAGAGTATAACAAACAAACGAGGTGTTTCGTCGGACGCGACGTAGAACGTTATAAATATACATATGTTGCGCGGATCTTATAGTGAATGAAACAAAGATGGGAGGGAGAAACGCCTCTTAGTATTATCGCAATGATACAGGTTACATCACTAACTGCACAAACCTATATCATGTCTATTTGTATCAAATTAATTTTAATCTTGGTTTAACTTACGTTTTATCTTTTTCTAGTTCTAAGAATTAGAAAAAGATAAAAAGTAAAAAAATTAAACTCTTAACTATTAAAGTTAATTTATTGCTAGTAAAAATGGACATTAATCGATTAAAATGTGTATGCTTTTCGATATACCATGTATACTAAAAAAAAGTCAACTATTAATAATTTAATTAAAAAAAATTTATTTCACGTTTAAATAAAAATTCAGGACATTTTTGATAGAAAAATAGTTTCTAATGATTAATCGTCATGCGTGTCTTGCAAACTACACTTGCGTGTAGTAAATAATGGACTTATTATATATCTGACTAGGCTTAACAAATAGAAATAATTAATGCAGAGATTAAAAAACGAAATTGTGCGAAATGAAAATTTCATTCTTTTATAGAAGCTACATGTTTCGCGGTTTATCTCTGTATTTAGTAGAGTAAGTTACTCAGTACTCAGTATCAGATTGTCTCCCTCGCCTTGACGAAGTGAACTGCAATGTTCACGAAACGTTGGCATTTTAATAATGGACATGCAAATAATCCGCGAAACGTATAGTTTCGGTACAGAAAGTTTCTGTAAAAACTCAAAAGTTTCGTTCTCTACATCGTCAATTACATCAAAGAAAAGAAGTGTACGAAAGCCATAAAATTCTTTCTATAATTTTTACAGAAGAGATTTGATCGTAGTTTGCTTAAACAACACATACTAGTACATACATGCGAAATATTTGTATAAACATCAATTAAACTTTATAATATCTTATTAAATCAATGTATTCATAATAATATCAATTTCGGGTTTAGAATTGTGTTAATTTTAAGTAGCTAATTCCACTACAAAATAAGAAACGTTGTTTAATTAGCTGAAAAAAATAAACTCATAAAATATGCTAACTAAACAAATTACCAATAGAACTTTAATCTTTATCTGCACTTTTTTTTATTCATGAACATATTCTTTTCAGGAAGGTTTTTATCAATTTTGTTATCATATAAACAGCAATGCGTTAATTAAATTTGCTCTTTTAAATTTTAAAGCTCTTTTGGATCTTAAAATGTCTCTTCTTCTCTTGATTTTTAATGGGAAAAATATTATTTTATAAATTAAAACTTTTATTTTTTTAAACAAATTATATAGGCTCTAATGAAATAAATTAAATAAAAATAAAAACCTTTAGAAGCCTAAGCTAGATATTGTTGCGATATAATTTATTGTGTGTAACAATTAATTAAACGTTTCAACCCATGGTTAGAGTCCTCTTCAGCAATTACATTAACTATAAATAAGTATATGCAAAATTGATTAGACAATTTTGTTTCCTAAAGGAAATATAGACAAAGTACAGAGATACAGTATATTAAAAACGAAATGTATAATTCTTTAATACTACTACTGTTATTATTACGTATATATTACAAAATATTCATAATTATTTTCCTAACTAAAAATTCTTTTTTTAATTTAGAAAAGAATAGAAAAAGGCTTCCTACAAGAAAATATTGCTATTATATATTGCTTATATTAAAAATGTGACGTTAAGTTTAAGTTAACAAAAAGAGAGGAATGATACATAAATAAAATAAAGAAAATCATTCGATACAATTTATAAAATTAAAAAATTATGTGACAATTTTTTTCTCAAAGCAATTCAACATATTTTTACAATAATATCTCGATGAATTGATATAAATGAATGATAAAGAGACATACTTTTAGACGATTTTCTGCCATTACATTGCGGAAATAATTTTTTTAATTTTTAGAGGAGATTTTGGAAGGATTAAATTCCTTAAACTCTTTCTGGACATACCCGTGCTCATAAAGTATAATAAATATGCTGATTAAACGAATCATTAATAGAACTTCAATTTTTATCTGAATATTATTTATGAAGTACAACTCTCCCTCTCCCCCAAATCCGTTAATCAAATTGTCAAATCAAAATAATCAATTTGTTTTGTTTGTATCTTGTACTATTTCTTTCTTTGATAACGGTAAAAATAACTATAAAAATATTTCACTTTATTAAAATGTTTAAAATTGTATCACTCACCGATAAAGACAAAGATCTGATGATGCGAGTAGCGCAATAACATCGAGATTGACACCGTCTGAAACAATAAGTAGCAAAAAATTTGTATCAAATATTTTTGAAAATGTAGTTATGCAATTAGCACAGCCTCGATCGACATTGTATAAAAATGTCGATTAGCATTATGAATTACGGATATTCTGAAATTTTGCCCGAGTAACTTTGACAAAGTTACGGCATCACGTAAATTGCAAACTGGTCGCTCGTAGTCGGTTAGCGGATTGAGCGAATGTTGAAATTGAATTGCGATCGGTTCAGATTGAACTAGCACCTGACACCCTCGAAGATAATCCGTTATTTGCAACAGGCAGCCTTAGTAACGGGATCGTTCGATTCCACCTTGTACGAATGCGCAGGTGTTATTAAAAAAAAAAAAGAATAAAAAAAAAAAGGAAAAAAAATGAAAAAAAAGGGAGCTAATAGAGAATCTGTTTCTGACTATTTCCAAAGCATCATACTGACATAAGAGCAATTATTTTCCCATTCAGACAAAATATTTTGTTGTTAATGTTATACCTATAGCAGTAAATGTATGTATGTGGACATAAAGAGAATTTGTTTTTTATGCAAATCAAACTTTTAAAATAAAAGTGTAATTTGGAATACGTATAATTATATCTGTCATATTCGATTTGATGTAAATTAGATATTCTTTGTATATCTTTCTAAGTGTCTCTCTTTTCTCGTTAAATCTTTCTCGATTCTTCTAAATTTATCAAAATCTCTTCCGTTTTTTTTTTATGTCACAACTAATAGACATCTCTTATGGCAAATCTGACTATTCAATTGTATCTATCACAGTACCAGCCAATCGAATTCGATATAAGAGATATGAACCCCGGAGGGTGAAGCGCGAGCGACAAACGCGCAAACACAAAGGCAAACAAGGAGAAAGATAAAGGAAGAGAGAATAGTATTTCATACTATATCACATTGTAACGGAGCGCTGGACGTTGCGTGCACATGACAGAGGAGATACACGATGATACATGCACGGCGACAGTCGTGTGCACGTGACTCGACGGCGAGCCACCGGGGGTGGCTCAGAGTGAACCCTCCAGGCAACCGGGACTCGAATTCACGTGTCGCGGCACGAGCGCTCAACCCTTTAACTGATATCGACGCTGCATTCGTTCCACATTGCAAAGCGAACCACATTGTTCGATCTAAAGAACAAAATATCTCACTGCTGAGCGGCAATTCGAGTTGTACTGCGCAGACGAACACACGAATCCTATCATCCTCCGTCCGATGTTAGTGAGAAACTCTCGCAATGACTTTTCGCAAAGACATTCAATTCTCACAATTAATTAATATGATAAAAAAATAAACGATAAAACCTACAAGAATATTTTATAAATATCACTCTGAAATCTATGTTTAATAGGCAAAAAAAAAAGAAAAGAAAACAAAGATTTGCGATTGATAAAGATCGTAAAGAGTAATGATTTTAATTATAATTATTACTATACACGCACAAAATACACACATTACTATTAAAAACATCGTCTCATCATTAAGAGTTTCACCGGTGATCTCGACCATAGTATGCCGCAATCTATTCCACCACAATTTGATACAAAATTACCGACATGGGACTACTACGGCGAATATGATGCCTTTAATAACCTTGATTTATACCCGACGGTTCAGCTCCAAAGGGATTGCGCGTGGATGAGGACACTGGGGATAGGAAAGCTATGCGCAGACATGTTACTTTAGTGGATGGTTAGCTTGGATTGATTGCCATATCATTTTACACGTGTTAGGCTATCGTATAGGTGAATGTAAAATCGTTTCTCTGATGACGAGGAATTTATCGCCAAAAAAAAGGATACGAATAAACTCGTAATCTTGCAATTCGATGGCACAATAGTTTTATCTTTTCATATTTTATACTGTATACTTTGATATATATATATATATATAGTCATTAATTTTATATAAGAGAATTTATTGTATTATATTAAATTAAAAACTTAGATTCATACTAACAAACATAAATGGTAAATAGAATAATTTTTATTTGCAAATTAATAACTTTGTAACTTATGCATGTGCATACATATATTTGTATGTACATGTATGTATATATATATATATATGTGTGTGTGTGTATATATACATATATACATAATGTAATCCATCTAATGATAAATTGAACTAGAAAAAAAACATATGAACAAAATTAGGATTCCAAATTTTAAATAACCATTTACTATAGATTGGACAATTTCTTGCATTTTGTTCAAATATAATCTTATGTAAATATGTATAAATATATGTCAAATTCTATAAACATACAATCGATCAATAACTCAACCATAAAATTCATAAAATACTTACAAATACGAGCATAACGAAAAATGCAGCTAGATATGATGTTCGTGCCATCCACATGCTCACAAATCGATAATGTTCTCCCGTCACGACGTTCCTATCAATGCGATCAAAGTATAAAAAAATTGTTTTTCGTCTCAATCTCTGCAAACTTCTAATACGTTTTAATGTATCTTTATCATTAAATAACCATCGTTGTATTCAACGTGAAACGTTTTTACTTACCGTAAAAATCCTTTGTTATCTTCATGTTCTGCTAGTGTCTTGATACTTGCCATTAACAAATCGTCATATCCCAAAAATTCATCTAATATTAACCGTGAAAATGCATCACCAAAACATTTGTCGTTTAATGGATCTAAAGTGACAATTTTGACTGGAATGTTTAGTCTTTGTCGAGCGGCTGGTGATAATCGTAAGAAACCATATTCCAATGAATATTCTACAATATATCCATCTTCTAGAAATATAATAAAAAACTGCATTAGTAAAAAAGTTGACTTTTATTTATATATAAATATATATCTTATATATATTTTAAAAAACGTTTTATATTAAAACCAGGGTTGGCAACGTTACCTCATAAAAATAATTCACCGTTACTGTTACTGTTCTTTTTCCTAAAAAGTAATTCGGTATCGTTACTCATTATTGATTTCCAAAAGTAATTTGTTACCGTTATAGCATTCAAAATGAAATGAATCGTTACTTTTTTTCTTGACACAATAGAATATTATAACGTTTTTCATTGGCAGAACTCAGTGCACATTAAAGCCATTGTACACTAATTTAATATGAATATAAAAATGAGATGTCTCAAATTGAGATGTCTCAAACATTAATAAAATGCCCAAAATATATTTTATCAAATAGCGTGATAAAATTTATTGGGGATTTTAACTCGTTTTTATATTTTTATTAAACATATATCTTTACGTCGATTTGTGTACAATGGCTTTAAGCTATATTAAGTGCATATTAGTTCTGCACATAGCAGCATAGTTCTGCTAATAAAAAAATGTTATTATATACATATTTTAGCAGTGAATATTCTGAAGAGAAGTCAGGATTCTATCTTTTAATAGAGAAATAAAACAACTGATAAATGTGTACACACACACACACACACACACGCGCGCGCGCGCGCACACACGGACTAATTAGAACTAAACCTTTTACGCTAATTCAAATGTAATAATATTCTAGTAGTGTTAATAATGATCTTAGACATCGAATTTTATATAGATATTTGTACAAACATGCACAAAATATCCAAATTTGCACAAATATGCATAATATATTCAAATAAATATGTATTTTTAGAATGCTCTTTCATAAATAAAACAAATTTTTAATAATTGCATAAGAATTCGATGTCTAATAAAGTAACAATAAAAGTAACTAGTAAAAGTATTATCCCCAAAATGTAACTGCATTACCATGAACGTTACTCAGAAGAAAATGTAACGTCGTTATTTATTCGTTACAGAAAAAAATAATTTGTAACGGTAATGACGTTAGTAACGCATTACATGCCAACCCTGATTTATTAATTAAAATAATGTTATTTAAAAAAATACATATCTATGTAGTGCGCGTACATTTAGACTTATAAGGAAATATTACTTTTTGTTCCACTCAGATCTTAATCAAACTTGACAATGTTTATGTTTCCACTAAAGATGGAAACATGTAAAACATTTCGTCGGAAATTCCATGAGTTAAGGAGACAGAGCGCGAAAGTTTTTGCATGAAAAATAATAAGAATGACAAACGCACAAACTGTGACAATTCTGTGTAACATTCTATTATTAAAAAAAGATAATTCAGTATAAATATGAAGATTGACTATTGAATGGTCAAAATAGAATACATGTGTGCAATAAGTGGAAAAAATTAATATTGGTACAATTTTCAATATTACAAATATCTAATTCAAATGTAAAACAATATTCTAGTGTTATATGATCTTAGACATTGAATTTTATATAGATATTTGTATAAACATGCACAAAATATGCAAATTTGCACAAATAAGCAAATTTGCACAAATATACAAATATGCATAATATATTCAAATAAATGTGTATTTTTAGAATGCTCTTTCATAAATAAGACAAATTTTTAATAATTGCATAAGACTTCGATGTCTAAATGAGAAGCATGCTTTTTCAAAATTAGACTTTTTTATCTTCATATTTAGATCATTATATAACATCACTAGAATATTGTTTCACATTCAAAATAGATACTTGTAATATTGAAAATTGTACTAATATTAGTTTTTTCCGCTGTGCTTATTGCATACATATTTTATTTCAATAGTCAAACTTAATATTTATACATAATAGTTATCTTTTTTATAATAAAATATTATACAAAGTCACATTTTATGCGTTATTTTCATTATTTTTTATGCAAAAACTTCCGCGCACTGTATTTCCTTAACTTATGGGATTTGCGACGAAATGTTTTCATTTTTGATGTGATAAACATTGGTGCTAAGTTTTGATTAAAATCCAAATGGGATAAAAAATAATGTTTTTCTTGTTGTAAATATTAATATTAATTTACCTCAGTATAGTTTATTATATTTATTATATTATTTTTTTATTTTTTATTTTATTATACTTATTATAAGTAATATCTATTTCATTTTGTTTTATAAATAATATATTTTATCTATTTTATTTATTTGTTAGTTATTTACCTATTCTAGCCGTTTTATCAACATCTGATGAACGATCCTTTAACTGTATAACATTATCTTCATTTAAATGATCAGGCACTTCTGTAGAGTTACCTTCCACATTTGCAAAAGACTTTTCTTTAGATGTCTAAAATAAGTACAAATATTATTTCATACATGTATATATATATATATATATATACAGTGAATGCAAAAAGTATTCGTACAGAAAAAATATTTTTTAAAAAAACTTTATTTTTAAAAAGTAAATATTATCCAGCGAGAAATGAGTCGAATTGATGTTGAATCAATATCGATACGATGATTTCAATATCAATTTGACGTCAATTCGACGTTTAATTGACGATCATTTCTTGTTGTGTAATTAACAATTTATTTATAAAGAATAAAATAAACTGTATGTTTCTTAAAATTATAATATACCAAAAAAATGTGTATTAATTATAGAAAATATATCTGAAAAATAAGTGAAAATTAAAAATTGTATTGTTTGAATGCTCAAAAAGTATTCGTAAAGTCGAGAAATTTAGCTTCTAAAATCAACAATAGGCAAAGCTCGTTTGTTAATATAAGAACAGAATGTATTCATTGTATAAAATTGCTAATTAATATTAAGTTTATTTTCTACAAATTCTCTACAAAGACTCTTTTTATAAAAATTCCTTGTACGAATACTTTTTGCTCTCATTGTATGCGCGCGCACATGTGTGGGCGTGTATGTGCAGGTGTGTGTGCCTGTGTGTGTGTGTGTGTGTGTGTGTGTGTGTGTGTGTGTGTGTGTGTGTGTGTGTGTGCGCGTGCGTGTGTGTG
>Ga0157364_1004777_pt1 | contig 13635 bp, 6 predicted proteins | sample AttsexASBM2_FD_111476 | JGI IMG/M metagenome (GOLD analysis project Ga0157364, IMG submission 111476) | Fungus gardens microbial communities from leaf cutter ant in Ribeirão Preto, State of São Paulo, Brazil - Atta sexdens ASBM2 | ecosystem: Host-associated > Fungi > Mycelium > Unclassified ... | reverse complement strand
TGGGAGAAAGTAGTGGCCAGCGATGGACAATACTTTGAATCATAAATGTATAACCAGTTTTTTACAATAAAGCCTCGAATTTCGGAAAAAAACGGCGGAAGCAAAGTTGTACATCTAATACATTCGCTGGTCCACCATAGACACGGGGGAACTATTTATAGTTTTTTTTCTTATCTTTAGCATTCGGGGACGCGTCCTTTATGTTGTCTCTAAAGCACCTCGGCTTCAATTGTTACAACATTTAAGCATTTTAAGTTTTATCATGTACTACCCTGCTAAAAGTCTTCCAATCCGTCTTTATATAACTTCGGTAATCTTTTGATATTATTAATGACTTTCGTTGTTTGACTTTAGTATATAATTGAGAGGTGATCTAAACATAAAGCTCCTTATCCACCTGCCATTCAATTTCCAATGCCATTGAATTATGTACAATTGATAGATCTATGACTGTATTAGAACGATACTATGAAAAGTCGTCGAACTGTCGTTACACAAAGTCAAATCAGTCTCCTTCGGTGCTTCCCATAATTTTCTTCTCATCGAGCATGTGTGAGAGGAATCCCAGACTATATTATGCGCGTTAAAGTCACCACTAAAATATACTTGCGAATTACGTAAAAAACGGAATCTATTTCCTAGCTGAGATATTTGCTGAGTTTGGGGGACGGTAACATGATACTAAAACTAATTTCTCTCTTTTGAGGAAAACCTCGACAGCACATGCCTCTATGGCGCTATTAAAAAATGTCAGCTATTCTTCTGTATTTAATCTTATTGTTTACTAATATTATTACGCCTCCTCCCATCCGATCAATACGATCCTTTCTCACTGTGTCGTAGCCTCCTATCATAAAAAGTTTATTTGGCGATAACCAGGTCTTTAAAATTAAAAATATATTATAGTCTTCGGTATGTTTAATTAGCTCTGGAGTTTTCAAAGTAATTGATTTTGCATTGTACTTAATCATCTCCTTTGTATCGCATTACAATTAGTTGTTCTTGTTGTTACTGTTTGTTAACGTGCAAGTTAAAAAAAATGTCCTTCTAATTCTCTCACATAAAATCTTGGGATTCATATCGAGATTATGGCATCGATGATATTTTGTTGAAGTTGCTCCTTCGTGCGTCCACCGCTGCCTTCCTTCATGAATACTTGTTTGAAAGAGCTGTTCCTTGTGCAGCTATCTCGCTAATCCTTGTCACTTCTCCTTTGAGTCAATAGCGGGAACTCCTTCAGTGTTTTTCCTGAGAGTTTGTTCCTTGGTTTAGTGTTTTCATGAGATTCCTTGCGTCAAGAAATGGAAGATTGTCATACGCCATGACCCTCGCAATTTCCTTGTGTTTTTAATAAATAGAGCAGTTCCTATTTAGCGTGTCATGACCACAATTAATGCATTTTTTGTCTTTTTGATATTTGTCTTTAGATGAGAGAGATGATTCCCCCATAGTTCAAATAGACTTTGTCTTTTTCATGTAAGAAATAAGATGAATCATTCCCCCGGATGCGAAGTGGGTCGAAAGTAGATCCGTTAATCAATCAATTTTTGAGCTCATTTACAAAAATTCACATGATTCGTTCTACAAATAAGTACACTGCAAATTAATATAATTTTCTGATTGGTCGAACTCTGCCATTATGCGCAACCTTATCTAATTCCATCATGGTCTTCCTCACAGAACTTACTGATGTGTCCAGTAGTACAGCCACATTTGAAACACAACCGCACTGAAAGGACGTATGGTTTGACAGGATTGCCTTCTCATTAATTACCTTTTCCGGAAGTGTTTTACCATTGAATTCAATGCACACTGTCTGGGAATCCTCGAGTTGGTTTTTTTTTGTTGTTGCTCTGAATGCATTAAATATTAAGAGATTTAAATTCTCTATTTCGATTTCTTCTTGAAGAGGTATATCTTCTGGAATCTCCCTGATTACCGTCTTTCTACTAACATCCTGAATTATTTTATTGGATAATGCACTGTTTGCCAAGAGGAAGAGTGAGGGTAGCTTTTCCTCTCGTCAGCCTGATTCCTTGATGGAACTCGGAAGTGCATTATGTATGGGAAAAAGCATGTACCTTGTCTTCTTCCTTGCTGCCTCATTCCTTGCATTACTAATTTATCAATTGCTTTAGACGTGGATCTGGATTCTACAGATCTTTCTATGGCGTCCTTGTTATTCAATGCTGTGACCACTAGCCGTGGTACCACCTGTAATTGATTATCAATGTGGGCGTGATTTTTTTTTTTTTAAGTTTTTATTGATCTGCTATAGCTTCTGTTTTCTTTGCAATCTGACGAATCATCTTTCGTAATTGGATGGTTGGGTTTCTTCTCATTCGTTAAGTCAATTTTCATCGCCTCTTGCATATCCATATTAACATTTATAAGGTCTTTTTTTCTCCAAAAACCGGAAGAAATCTCTTTTTTTCTTCGAAAGATGGTGATTCCATGTACTCGCCAAGTGGCGAGCGTGCGAAGGAAATATTTTTAATATCAGCAGAGCTAAATTGGCGTTATCGGTGATTTTAGTGTCAAGTGTGGGACATGAAATCTTACAATTTTGGAACTTAAAAAAATAAGTGTTCCTATGAAAAATTGACATTTAATTTTTAAAAGTTTATTTTTTAGAATCTATAATTTCATATATTTTCGTAAATAAATATATGATATTGTAAGAAAACGTAACATGAAGAAATCGTACTTTTTTTTATTTATTTGTGCTAGTTTTCTTTATGGCTTATTTAAATACGAAAGCACAGTATGGACAGACACAGTAATAGGTTACTTTATGATAGTATGATTTGTATTTATAGTCGGTTTTTATATTTAAGATTATCTTAAATACAGTCTTAAAATATCATGAACCAATCAGAAAGCCGTATTAGCACATCTTAGGAAATTACTTAAGACAGTCTTAAAATAAAAACCAACAATGAATATCAGCTATATAAGGTGTTTCATAAATGTGTGTCAATACTTAGGAGGTAAATTTATACTAAAATAAAAATCATCATATGAACATATATCCTATATACCTTAGTTTCAAGTTACAGATGATTAAAGAAAATGTTCGAAATGCTCGCCTTATGCGTCAACACACGTTACTGTACATGTTAACACATCTTGACGTTATCTAATGTTTACAAATAATATCCACCAATAAATCGGACAGAATTTAAAACAGTTGCTATCTTATTATATGTTCGCAAGTTACTGTTTTAAATACTATTTTAAGGCTGGATTGTTCCACCTTTCGGTAAACTTCAGCTCACTGTCGTACTCTCTTACATTCTCACTCTTTTATTCTTTTATTTATCCAATAAATAAATTACTGAGACGTGTTACACTAGGCGTACACTAGTCTGTTGTAGCGTAACTCCAACAATGAACATTTTCTTTAATTATCCATAATTTGCAAATTAAGGTATATAGATATATAAGTGTAAAGTATACTTTCAATATACTTTCTTTATTTATCAAAATAAGTCAAAAATATTATATTAATATATGTCTTACATATCTTAGTTTTTGAATTAGAGATCATTGAAGAAAATGTTCGAAGTGTCTGTCTTGTGCTTTAACTTCTTGAGTGTCAATGACGAAAAAATCCGCCAAAATAAAACTAGCCAAAATAAAACTGGCCAAAAGTGTTTTATGAAAACGGAAAAATTCGCATATTTTATAACGCCAATAAATCACTTTTGCAGTGCAGCAATTGAACTGATAATGCATACTTTAATGTTTTGAGATCGTTGAATATTAATTTGAAGTAAACATTTTAAAATTCAAAACGGCTGATCTAATATGGTAGACCGTACGAAAATTTTGATTATTTTCGACTTCTATGCATAAACTTTTTTATTTGACGAATTCCATAAAAATTTTATTATTAAGGGTTTTTGAGATCGCTGATTAAATTTAATATTAGATTTAAAAAATTAAAGATCCAATCAAGAATCCAGAAGAATGGCGGATAATAATTAAAAAAATTTTTCCAAATTTAATAAAAATTTTTAAAGTTTCACATCAAGTTCATAATTAGCGACTTCAAAACTCCTCATTCCAAAATTTTTTAAGGAATTTGTCACATAAAAAAGTTTATGCATAGCGAAAAAGGTCGAAATTTTCGAATATTCGAGTCGATCATTTTGAATTCTGACCTTACATTCCTGGTCACTACAAAAAACCCAGGAAAAATAACTTACTTTGTATTTCTAAGTTTATGACATTGATAGCATTCTTGGCATACAAGCGTTTTTCTTGCCTGACACTCAAGGGGTTAACGCGATTGCATACCATTGAATTTATTTAATATTAATAAGCAATATCCATCAATATTACAGTGCAGCAGCGTGTATTGAAGCATGAACACACGCTAGGAGGCGGACATTTCGAACATTTTCTTTAATGATTCATAAATCTCGAAAACTAAGATATGTAAGATATGTTAATATGATATTTTACTTGTTTTATTATAACATTGATTACTTCCTGAAATATGCATTTATAAAACATAAATAATTAAATTCAACTGAATATATCAATACAATAAAAAATAATAATTTGTTGGCTTTTTAGAGTGGAATACTAAAATTTTATAAAAACATTCGAATATAAAGGATTCAAATATTATTCTATAAATTTGAACCATGTTTCTGTATCCTCTGATCAACATATGATGCATCTGCAATTTATTCAATACATTATGTTAGAATGAGATAATTTTGGAAATGTTTTTTAATAAATTTAAATACTTAATTTGTTGATATCTCTGTAAACTAGAAATCTCTGTAACTAGAAATATAAACTATAAACTAGAAATAAACATTACCTTATTTCACTATTCCGTTTATCCTTATAACTTTAGAAAAAAATTAAAAACTTTTGTAAGACAAATTCTTTATGAATGTGTATGGCTTACAGAGATATCAACAAATTAAGTAAATTTATTAAGGAAGTAAGAGTTGTCCTGTTTTATCGATGAAGTGTGATTAATTTTCCTTGACTCATATCTTTTAATTGCATTGAAAAATCCTTCTCCACAATTAAAGAATCGACAACAATATTAGCTATCAGTTACAATTTAATACGAAAAACGAAAGAAAATTAAAAAATTAATAAATTAAAAAACAATAAATATCAATACGTAGTCGAAATTTAAAAACGGAAAAATAAAGGGCATACACTATGAACGCCAGATATCAATCGTTAATTGATTATATTTGATTACAATACAGCGATTGATTATAATCTAATTCTACATAATTAAATACATAAATCTTTCGATCTTACATTAGGCCATCTTCAGTATATAATAATTACAAAATATTTGCGCACCAATAACATTCATCTATTGTCTTATGACCTGTCTACTTGTAACATCAAATCGCTCGTTATTTAATAATAATTTTTTTTATTCTTAATCAGCAAGTTATTAATGTTAGTCCGAAAGGATAAAAATTATTATATTCAAAAACACTCATCTTTTTATTATAAAAATTCAGATAGTTCAAATGTTCCTATTTAAGGAATTTAGTAAAAAATTATAGTTTTGCCATCAATTTCTGGAATCGACTCGTCACAATATATGCTAGATATAAGAATTTCAGATCTTGTACGTTTAAAATAAATAGCTAGTAGCATTCGGAAAACCTTAAACAACAATACTATGCTTGTTGAAATGAGCTAGAAGCTTTAGTATAAGAGCACGAAATCATAGAAAATTTCATTGTATGTTACAAGTGAAATTGACGTGAAGCCATGAAATTAAGTATTATATTAGTTCCTCGATATTGTGACAGCGACGCTATTATCAAATGTGCGTCGCTGGATCATCGAAACAATCAGAATCAGGTCTGTAACAAGCTTCTTATGCATCCCAAAATTTTTTCTTTTGAAAAGAAAAATAAAACAAATATGTTATCAATTATTTCAATTTTGTACAAATAATTTCTTTATAAATTTCTTTATAAATAAGAAATGTACAATAATATTCACATATATAAATATGAAAATAATTATTTTAGTTGCACTTTTCTATCTTTTATTTAACTTCAAACATAAATTGTATTTAGTAAATTATTAATGTATTGGATTGTCCGGAAAGTTTGTGCCGATTTTTAGTAGGTGGCGTAAAGACAGGTCTGAATATATCAAAACGATTGAAAACAAATGACATATGTACATATCGTAAAAGACGGTACTTCAGGCATACTTGGAAAAAAATTTGGTTGCAATACGTTAATTTTTGTCAATTTTATACGCCTTTGAATATGGAAGAAAACAAAGTGTATTGTAGGCATTTAATACTTTTCTTTACCGGAAAGGCAAAAATGCCACACAAGCGGCAAACAAGATATGTGCTGTTTATGGCGAAGGTGCTGTAGCTGAAAGAACTGTGCGGAAGTGTTTGCTAGGTTTAAAGCTGGTGATTTCAACTTTGAAGATCAAGAACGCCCGGGTAGGCCCTCCACCACAGGTGAAGATCAGAATTAAAACACTGATCGAGAATAACCCACGCTATACGACACGTAAATTAGCAGAAATGTTGAATATGTCAAAATCCATTATCCACGAGCATTTTGTGAAGCTTGACTACATAAATTGTTTTGTATGGGTTCCCCATGATTTAACGGAGAAAAATCTGATGGATCGCATTTTCATTTACGACTCGTTCTAAACGTAACGAGGAGACACCATTTTTGAAGCAAGTAGTGACGGGGGATGAAAAATGGATCATTTACAATAATGTTGAGCGAAAAAGATCTTGGGGAAAGCAGAATGAACCACCTTTAGCTACCCCAAAAGCCGGTCTTCATCCAAAGAAGATCATGCTCTGTGTATGGTGGAATTGAAAAGGGATCCTGTATTATAAGTTTTTACCAAACAACGAGACGATAAATTCAAAGAAGTATTGTTCCCAATTAGACGAATTGAAGACAGCAATTGAACAGTCAGGACAGGAAACGTCCAGAAATAGCGAATCGGAAGGGCGTCGTGTTTCATCAGGACAATGCGCGACCTCATGTGTTTTTGATAACTCGACAAAAGTTGTTGGAACTCAGTTGGGATGTTCTATCCCATCCACCATATTCATCAGACCTCGCGCCCTCTAATTTCCACCTATTTCGATCATTACAAAATTCCCTTAATGGAAAAAGCTTCAACTCTTTGGTCGAGGTAAAAAATCTTAGAAAAGTTTTTCGCTGAAAAACCTGAGAGATTTTGGAAGGATGGAATTATCAAGTTGCCTGAAAGATGGAAAAAGATTGTAAAACAGAATGACACCTATATAAAAGGTCTTTCAATAAGGACGCTCGATTTTTAAATAAAACAAGTTGTGTGTGAGATATCCACTCAATTTTTTTTTTTATTTGAAAGAATATTTTATGGCATTAAGTGTGGAATATAACGTCGCTCAAATGTCCGTCGGCTTCGCTTTGGTGACACGTATTTGGGCGGTCCAATTTTCGATGACTTTCGCATAAATCTGGCTGAATTTGCTGGATGGCGTTTGTTATGTTGACTTTGAGAGCATCAATTGTTTGCGGTTTATTCGTATAGACCTGCGATTTAAGATAGCCCCAAAGAAGTCTAAAGGCGTTAAATCGCACGATTTCGGTGGCCAGTTTACGTCGCCGTCGCGCGAGATAACCATGCCCTCAAATCGCTCGTGCAGAATGTCCATCATAGCATGCGGTGTGTGGCACGTAGCGCCATCTTGTTGGAACTACATGTTATCCATATCATCCATTTTAGGCCACAAGAAGTTGTTTATCATCGATTTGTAGCGCTCGCCGTTGACAGTTATGGCAACGCCCGCTTCGTTTTGGAAGAAATATGGACCGATGATTCCGCCAGACCAAAATCCGCATCAAATAGTGATTTTCTCGGGATGCATTTGGAGCTGGTGTATCTCGCGTGGATTGGTATCGTCCCAAATGCGACAATTTTGCTTGTTCACATATTCATTCATCTAAAAATGGGTCTCATCGCTAAAGATGATTTGTTTGGCGAAATTTTTTTAACTTCCAACTGCTCCAGAACCCAATCAGCGAATACACGGCGTTGTCTATGGTCGTTTACCTTAAGTTCCTGGGCCAGTTGAATTTTATAGGAGTGCAGACTCAAGTCCCGACGCAAAATTCATCAAGTTGAAGTCGCAGAAAGGCCAAGTTCTTGTGAACGACGAGAAATTGATCGCCTTGGATGTTCCCGTACACTCTCACGCACAGCAACGATGTTTTCAACAGACCTTGTGTTTCGGCGACGTACTGGTGTTGGCTGATTATTTATCGAACCGGTTGACTCGAATTTGGCCATCAAAATCGAATAGTCGACTCGGCAGGACGATTGTAGCGAGGATAAAAATCACATAATGCGCGGAACATTTCTCGAACGGAGCACTAATTTTGATAATAAAATTTTATGATTTGCACACGTTGCTCAACACTATGATTTTCCATGGTGATTTGCCATACACTACTAAACAATTCACAACAAATTGACAGATGTCACTTTAACAACATGGCTACTATGATCTAACAAATTTCGAGCATCCTTATTGAAAGACTATATATATATATATATATATATATATGTGTACAGGGTATACACTACTGCGAAGTGTATACGCCTATCGATCGCTTGGCACACGGGTTTTGAGGAGCGGAGATAGCAAGCGCACCGTCCGAGCTATGGTGGCTTGCAGTGCGTGGCGCGGAGCGCTTGCCAGCCAATCTCCAACTCCCAAGACCAACCCACGCGCCGATTGGTAGGCATATATACTTTGCAACAGTAGGCCGGGCGAACGCACGTATCGGTTATCTTTAAGGATTAATATCTCGTTAACTATTGGGGAAATTTACAAAATAGTAAAGGATTTTTCGACTCAGTTTAGTTCGCTCTACCTGTCCATGAAATATTTGGCGATTATTTTCAGACATCCTGTATATGTACAATATATATTGGGTTGTCCGATTTTGAAGGAAAATTGAAACGTAGAAAATTTAAATTTTAGTATACATTTATTAAATTATATAGGTTAATCGGCGAACTTTCCGAACAATCCAATACAATATATATATGTGTACATGCATATATACCATATTTGTAGTCATTCGAACTGCGCGCCGAATTGATTTTTCGGACTTATAAACGCAATTAAGCTACTGTAATAATATCATAAATTAAATTAAATTGACAAGCAACTTTTCATAATTTGATGCTTAATCAATATATAATATTAGAAAGATTAATGTGCTGAAAAAAAATGTAAATAAATTTATTGCGAAAAATATTACCGATCGGGAATTGAATCTAGATCTCTTATGTTCCATACGAGCTTTTTCCATATATATATATATATTTCCGGACAATCCATATATTAGACTGCCAAGAAAAAAAAATTTTTTTTTTAATCGGCCATTTAGCTCAAGAGCTTCCATTTCATGTTAAAAAATCCCTAAATTTCCCTAAATTTTTAAGATAAAAAATATTAAGATTTGGAGGTCGCTCGTGAACGATTTTTAAATCAAAGTTTCGATTTTTCTTAATACATGTTTGATTTGATGCAAAAATGGCTTAATCCGGATTTCAAATGTGATACTGTATGTTTTTTTGATGAATGTGATACAATAGTTCACTTAATCCTACGATATACGCCTTAAAAAATATAGCCCGATTAATGTAAAAAAAAATGATCGAATTGATCAAGATCGATTTTAGCAAGGTCCCAAGTTCAAATAGATCGTTATTCCCATCAAATTGTAGATCTGTTCACCCAGAACAAGATTCAGTTGGAATTTTCTTGGGACTTCTTATAAGATCTTTAAAAGTTGCATTCATCTCACTCAACTGATGAAGGTCTAATGGAGATTGGAGCGGAGGAATTGGGAGCTGGTTTAGAGAGGGAGGGGGAGAGAATTATTCTTAGATTGAGGGAGGAGAATAATACAATATGTCCCAGATTCTAGGATCAGAGATGGAGGAGGTGGATGGAGGAGGTCAAGGGATTGTATGTTGTCTGGAAACATACCGTGTATACGATATGTCTAGATATTCGGTGTTGGTTGGCGGTGGTGGTTCTATCTAATCAGGATGATGACCCCGTGAACTTCGTCTGACATACGGGGTCCGTTTCCGTGTTCTCTTCGTACTACGAACGCGCACTATAATGGAACCGAGGGGGTTAAATATATGTATATTTAACTCCATATACATATGTACATGCATACGGATAAATGTAGTTGTGGAATGATGAAGAGCGACTTGATTAGCTGTGCAGGGTTAATCGGTCTACGAAACCTCAGATAGATATAGAGAAGAATAATCCGGTAGTCAGTGGACGGATGATCCCAATTATAATTGGATGCACACGAGCACAAAGTGAGCACAGAAAAGCACAAAATGCGTGACGGACGAAGTGTATTGCCTTGCTTGGTTTTTCGTTCTGAGCCCTGCGCTTTCGTAGATTCTCTATTTATATCTTGAAAAAAGGGCATAGTGCCTTTTGTCTAGGATGCAATTGTTATGTTGTAGTATTGCGCAAGATTTATGATTTTTATAAAGTTCTATCGTTGTTGATCTAAAGTGCATCGTTAGAGAGATTTCAAGAAGAAAAGGAATGTCTATTAGTAATAAGACTTAAAATTTAAAAAACAAGAAAGAAAAGAAATGATTTACGACTTTTCTTTAAGGCGGTTAGATTGCTCCAAGGAGATGACGAATTTTGTTATCTTGCGGAAAATATGCTAGATTAAAACAGGTATAAAGCAGTATATATCATTTACCGTGTTCAGCTAGTTTTGTGTACAACATAATCATTGTCAATCGCGAATCTGATCTTGGATAACGCTAGCGTTGTTGAAATTATCCCATGCATTTTATGATTTTTAGCGCATGGTGCCTTTTTTTTGTTTTTTTTTGTTTTTTTTAATGAAATTGTTGAGCAGTTTCGAGCGAAAACTTGGGTATTCGCTATTGCGTGACATATTTAGGGAGTATTTCACAATCTTACCGCTTTTGGCCCTTAAGATTATTATTCTTTCCTGGTTAAGTGACATTTATGAATTTTCACGGAAGTTGCCCAGTCCCTCTAATTCTTTTAAACCGTTATCAGGGGATTCCACTCACAAATGCCATCTGTAGTCGCGACGTGAAGCCGATACTTTTGAAAGAAAAGACTCGTGGCGTCTATATATAGGACGTAACATAACTTTTTAATAAATGATGAGCGACGTCTAAAACTTATTGGAGGTTACTCAGGGTTATTAATCAACATATTCATCACACATCAATCAAAGTTATGATCCTGAATCTATCACGTTTTTCTCGAAAATAGTTAGAGATAGGAAAAAGACTTGTTATCAAAATTGTAGGATAAATAAGGGAACTTATTTTGATGACCTTGAGTAACTATAAATGTCTTTGATTTTCATACTATCAATAAACATTTTTTTTTAATGGGAAGGAGTATTTTGTTTTGTCGATAGTGTTTAATAAGATGAATAATTTTACATTAGAGTATTTTTTCGAAAATTCAATTATTGTTGGGATATAAACCAAAATAAGTCAGACTGAAAATTTGGAACAAATTTTTTATTATTGCAATAAATTCAAAACGTTCGCCATGTTGTGATCTAGACATGCCTGTAATCTTCATGGGAAGTTTGCTTGGATTTCTTCTAACTCTTGAATCGTTATTTTACGAAAAATATTTTTTATTTTTTCTTTTATGTTTTCCGAAGTGGTAAGACGTTGAAAGTAAGCTCTTTCATTCTTTTCTAAAGATTATAATCCAAATATGTTAAATCGGATGATCTCGTAAGGAATAACGTAACATCATCTCTCAGCATTCCATTTGTTTGGGAATATTCTGTTGAGTTCTCGCCTCATATTTGTACCGAAGTGGGGTGGTGCATTATTTAACTGAAGTCATGTTCGAGCCCTATCTCTCGGGCTCTATCAGCGGAATATCTTCTACTAAATTTGGAAAATCATTTTTAAAAAAATTAACAAACCTCTCGGTTATTAAAGATTCTTAAAAAAAGAATGGTTCAGTTAACCGAATAATGCCTGCCAAAATATTAATACTTCACCAGTGTTGATGATCCATAGTTCTCATTCATTGTAGGTTGACTTTGCTTTAATAATGCAAATTGTGCTTGTTAATGATTCCGTCATTTTTAAATGTTGCTTCATTTGATCACTAATCATAAATCGAAAAAAGTTAGAATCTTGTAATTATTTTTTGGACCCACGTAGAACTGGATCCTTATGTTGAAATCAATTTGTGAAAGTTTTTGGAATACCAAAAAACGATATGGAACTTATTTTTTCTAAGTATGAGTGACACTGAGATTGACATTCAAGACACTAATATTTCTATCGCGGACAGTCTGACTTATTTAGGTTTATATTTCGATAATAATTGAATTTTTGAAAAATCGGAAAACATGATCAAATCGAATAAAAATTAAAAAATTAATGTTTTTTGACATATAATTGTCACTTGAGATTAATATTTATTTGATATAAAAATTTTATAGCTTGTAGATGAAATTAAGCGTGAGGCAGGATTCAGATTACTTACGTAATACTGAATTTATGGAAAATTAAGATTTAAAGCGTAAAAAAAAATTTTCTCCTAAAACGAAATTACGTGCTTTGCAAGGACTTACTTTTTCCTCTTTTACAGATTCGAAAATCCTTTTCCAGGATTAAAGTATACACATTAATTAATACTGATTTGGAATTTATTTTGAGAACAACAAAAAATGTCGAAATTGAAATTTTAAGAATAATTTTTTTCGTTGTCGGTATAAACTCCACTTCACACGTATTAATATATATATACTTTAATCCTGAAAAAGGATTTTCGAATTTGTAAAGAGGAAGAAAGTAATTGTTATACAAAAATTGATTAATCAGTAATACAGACGACTTTAGGATCTTCTTGAAGCCCAAAAAGACGCTCTTCCAAAATTATTTTATTCTGATGTATAGAATATCTGTGATGTATAGAATAGATTGCAGAGACTATGATGCGCGCGCATATCATATGTTAGTCAAACGGTACAAAAACATGGTTTAAATTTATAGAATGATACATCTTGGATCCTTTATATTGGAATGTTTTTACGAAATTTTAGCACCCCTTTCTATTTTGTTTATTAAGTTGTCTTTATTAAGTTATTTGTTTATTAAGTCCTTACATATGAACAAACTTTCATTATATTTATAACTATTAACTTGAGCTATTAGCACTATTTTCCATCTCAGCTCATGTAAGTTAAAAAAAAGGCGCCAAGTGTACGCGCTTGTGTACCATCTTGATTAAAAAGTTCCCGGAATTACCACCAAGTGATGCTCTGAGTCAGCTGATTTGAGTTCTGTTTTTTTTTTTTAGTTAAGTTGCCACATCTATCATTGACATTCCCACCCAATTTTATCACCATAGCTTGACATTTGTAAAAAATTACGCCATCTTGAATACATCTACCTCTGGCATGTATTTTCGATTTTTTACAGTTTTAAAAATGGAGTTGAATTTGCAACAACGAGTTTGTATTAAATTTTGCGTTAAAAATGGATTCAATGGTGTGAAAACCTTGGAAATGTTGGGAAACT
>Ga0157364_1004776_pt1 | contig 13636 bp, 4 predicted proteins | sample AttsexASBM2_FD_111476 | JGI IMG/M metagenome (GOLD analysis project Ga0157364, IMG submission 111476) | Fungus gardens microbial communities from leaf cutter ant in Ribeirão Preto, State of São Paulo, Brazil - Atta sexdens ASBM2 | ecosystem: Host-associated > Fungi > Mycelium > Unclassified ... | reverse complement strand
TCTACTAAGAAAAAACTTATATTATCACCTTTTTCTTCTTTCATTTAAGTCTGTTTTTTTATAAATTAAATATCTATGAAAATGTTTATTATATTTCTTGTTAATTTTTAAAAAACTAGAGATGTCTGAATCTACGGTTTAGGATTTTTAATATGAGCACAAAGAACTATTTTTTGCAACGAATCGCATTTCAAAAATATATTTCCACTTCTGATTCTCCCATTAAAAGTCAAAAGTAAAATTATAAGTTAAGAAGTTTATTAACATGTTTGTTTGATTCTCTGCGACGATACCTCATTTTTCTCATTTCTTTGGATCAATTATGTGAAAGCCCCATTTTTAAAAGATTATGTCTTTTTATCGAGTCTTTGTTGAAAGAATTAAATTTCTCTAAACATTATCGAAAAAAAATGTTTTCTCGATCATTTTGAAAGATCATAGCTTGTTCTTTAAACTTTTGGAACTAGAATCTTATTCTAAATCTTACTCTAAAGAGTAAAAATTGAGCCGATATTGAAAAAGAATCGTTAAATTTTCAATCTTTAAGAACGAGATTTCATTCTTTAGAGTGAGAGATTCTAAAAGCTTTAGAAAGTTTGATAAATATGAAAATGCCGCGCTAATCTATTGTTTCGTGTATATCTTGCCTAATTTTTTATACATTCAAAATAAGAGTATAAGCACGTGTATATTTCGGAGCGAAGAGAGTGCAAATATAATTTATGCGAATTATGGGGACACAATCACCACAAGAAATTATGTAGCTTTATTTTAATTTAATAAATGACAATATAAAATTCTGTATTTTAAATTTTCTTCAAAAGCATTATTTGCAATAAAGTAATTCATTTTTAATTATAATTTTTAATCGTTCTTAATCAATTAGTCGTCAAATCACGGCATTTAATTTAATACTGTGATAATTTGATTTTCGTATTATAATAAAAAAAAAAAACGAAACAAGAAATATCACACAATACTTCTATAAAATCACCATGGATCGTCAAGGCGAATTCTAATTCGATGAATATTCCCGGGAATGAATTGTCCGCAGTCAAACGTCTCGTCTAATCTAAGGGGAAAATGTCTATCTCTGTAAATGGCCATCCACTCCCATTCTAACGGGATTTCACATCTTCGCGAAATATCGGCGTAGCGTCATGCATACGGGCATCCTGTATTGTCTCTCGCTCTACCATCCAATACCTTCGAATTGCTCTCATACACCGCCAGTTATTACTTAACTATGTCGTGACGGCTGGAATGGAATATGAACGATGTACATTGCAACCTAAGTCAGAATTCCGCCTCCGATCTGACACATATTTAATTTAATCGATATCACATCGGAATTGTGTCTATAGAATTTGCGACTATATCAAAAGCGATCGATACAGAACACTGGTAAAATCTAATTTCCTCAACGCATTGCTTGATATTGGTACAATAGCTTTTATCGTATAGTTCTATGCGACTTTTTTTTCAAAAGGGTTCGCAAAAGAAATTTTTTTAATAATATTCATAAATATGCAAATTATTTCAGTTAATACATCTGGATCGTTTCTCCATATTAAAGTAAATTTATTTTAGAACTAGGGTAACTGTCCCTGTTATTGTGCCTGTTACTGTCCCTATTAGTGTGCTTTTGTATTTCGATAAGTCATAAAGAAAACTAGCACAAATAAATAAGAAAAAATATCTTTTTTTGTTAAGTTAAATTATTAATGCATACACGATACCAAAGATAATATTTTATTTTTTGAAGTATTAAAGTATTTTAAATATTTTTCAAAAGATATGAGGAATTTATGTGAATTCAGTGATACCAGACGTACCGCAAGATTTTAAGCTTGTCCCTATTAATGTGTCCTGCATTGAAGTTGAGAACGTTGTGTTATGAGTACTTTGAAATAAATATAATTTAAATAATTGAATAATTTATGTAATATTAACACAAACAATTAGCTTAAATTTATTACTTGTTTTAATAACTATATGTTAAAATGAGTTAAATGTGGATAGGCATACAAATTGGAAACACATTAATAGAGTCATCGCTGCTTAGAAGACTCACTAATAGGGACAAAAACATGTTTTTATCAAAAGCATTATAAAGTATTAATATTTTTTAGATTAAAGAAATAAGAAAAAGATTATAAAAAAAAGAAGTAGTTGAAAAACCGACATTGATTGCAAGCAGATAAAATTAAAGTTACAATATTTAATAATTAATTCAGTAATAAGCAAATTGGCTAAAAGGCACATTAATAAGGACAATTATCCCAGATTTGGAAGCGAAAGAAATTGAAACGTTCGCATTACAGATCGTGCAATATTCCGAAATGATATGCGGAGAAGTGAGAGAACAATATTAGAACTTTCTTTCACATTTGTTTTTGATAAGAAAACATGAAAAAAATTCAGGAAAGAAAGAGGGACATGGTGTCCCTCATTATCAGAAAATATGATAATACCGATGTCACAAGGGAAATCGTGGAAACTAGTATCGCGATCGTGCGGCGAATGAATAAAAGAAAATGTGAAATTCTTTTTCTTATGCATGCATAAGTGTATTGATCGCTATTTCGACAAATGTAATTGCAAGAGAGGTTTTCCTAACACTTTTCATGGTACATTCTATCAAAATATTTTTCTATATATTATGTGCATATACTATAAAGTATGCACATAATATAAATATATGTGTAACAGATTACATATTGATATTTAATCATTAGATTTTTTTTATTTTGCTTGAAGTAATTTTATTTCTTTAGTCTGCTTTAGTCCTTTATTTCTAATTAAAAAACTCTGAATACAAAAGAATAGAGTAAAAATAAAATTAAAAAAGTATTTAAGAGAGAAAAAATGTGATAATAAAAAAGATTTATTTCGCGACTTCGATTAAATCGTCTAGTCAATGCGCATAAAATACCCCTATATATCTTTTGTGAAATAATTTAATAAGTTTCAGAAACTACTGCGGTATCATAGTTCTATTTTAATTCCATTTTACACATTATCAATTAACACACTCGAGCATTCGCACATTTACTTTCTTATTATGAAATTATCTACGCATTTAAAAAACGCAATCATTCTATTAATTTATCTCGTTCTTTCAACAGATATTAGGACATCAAGAAAGATCTATTTTGTATTAAATTTATTTTAATTTATTATTTAGTTATTCGGTACACTTCAATTCTATTTAAATTGTCTGCGCTTAATTAAATCTCTTATTGTTTTATTATTTGAATAAAAGCTATTTTATTCTTAATATATAAGAAATACTTAATTACACTGATGAGAATTACGATCGTGACTGCTACTGCACAATTTGTCTTGAAATTCTATTTGTTCAAAGGCTTTTATAAAGATAATCGTGTTATGAGATTTGCTCCGGAAACTCACGGTGGAAGTATGAAAATGAAGTAAAACTGCATCCAAACGAACGCCATTCAACGTGCTACATGCTCGTCCGCAATTGGATTCGTCTTATTCTCTGATTCAGTCTTAATGGGCAATCTTTAAATTATCTATTGACATTATGAAATATATCACATCATAAATCAAAATTTTAATAATATTACTGTAGTGTAATGAAAAAGGAGATTTTCATTAAATAAAAATTATAATATAACATTAAGACAAATAAGAGAGCCATTCGGTCAAGACGGGTCTTATAGTGTAGAATACTATTTTTTTTTTTTATGAATTTTACAATTTCCAATTTCAGTAAACAGCGTGCTGTTTATTTGTTTGAAACATAATCTTATAACAAAGCTAAAGTATGTAATATCACAAGTTAATTTAAAAAGCAATTTAATATTATTGATGCTAAACGTCTTTAAACTACCGTAAATAACTTATTATTGAAAAGTGAAAAATAATATTCAGAATTAAGAGAAAACGTTATTTTATATCATACTGAATAAATATTAATAAAACATTTTTGTTGATTTGCTTTCATATATTTTCATTTTGTTGTTTCTCCATGTTCTATTTTAAAATTGCCATGTTACATGCCTTGAAACCTTTTTTTCGTTGAGGCTGTTAGAGTACTTCGTTTCCGGTGAAATGTAACATTAAATAAAGGTTTGCAGGGTCACTGATTTTGAATCCGAACTCAAAATTTGAAAATTCAAAATAGCTGAATCAATATGGTAGTAATACTTGAAATTTTACGGAAATGTTGAAAGTCTTCCGATTTCAGCGAAATGTAGTAATACAGGATTTTCGAGGTTATTGATCGATGAAATGAAATTAAATGATTTTCTTCCGTCACAAAAGGATCATTTATAACAATTGAAACGCTATTTTGTTAGGGAATTCATGTCAATTTAGTATGAACCATATCGTATAGACCAACCAGTTTGAAAGAATCAAGATAAACTGAAGGTTGCTTTAGATAGCGCGTTTGTAATGGTTGTTTTAAAAAATATATATATGCAAAATGAATTTTTTTAAATTAAATCATTATATGTACTTTTTTTCATCAACTGATTTATCTTATGCATTTGTAGATATCATATCTTTTCAAAAGAAAACTCTATAATACAATAAAAAATTTTCTAAATATATAAAATAATAAAATTAATAATATTAAAGTTTCATTAACATCTCTTTCTCACATGTCTCTTCTCACATGTCTCTGTTATCTCTTCCTGTCTTTATTCTCTCTCTCTCTCTCCCCTCCCCCTCCTCTCCTCTGCTCTCCTCTCTTTGCAGACAAAAAAACATATTTGCAATTATTTCATTTCTTTTTCTATTACACAAAAGGAATTCCTTCAATATGTGGCCAATATTGGGGAGCCATTCTCTGCCTATTCTCTCCCTAATATTGGCCATACATTCATTTTCCAATATTTCGCCAATATTGGCCATACATTGGTTTTTTCCAATATTGAGCCAATATTGGGGAGCCAATTGTCCGGCGAATTTGTCCAGCGAATTTGTCCGGCGAAATTGTCCGGCGAATTTGTTCGGCAAAATTGTCTGGCGAATTTGTCCGGCGAAATTGTCCGGTAAATTTGTCTGGCGAAATTATCCGGCGAAATTGTCCGGCGAATTTGTCTGGCGAATTTGTTCGGCGAAATTGTCCAATTTAAAACAATTTCGCCAGATAATTTCGTTGTCATGTAAACAGCGCATTACTAGGAATGTAGCCAGACATAGAAGCAATTATTTACCTATTTCGCTGTTAATGGGTTTTTATTATGGTCATCTTGTTTAGCTATATTATAAGGAAGACAGTAATACCTCTTTTCCAGAAATGAAACTCAATATTCTTACAATCGAATTAGTTAAGGCTGTATCAGACTACTCTGCAGGCCGATCTGACTGCCGATTCTGACTGCTGATCCTCAGCGAACCAATCATAGCGAGGCACTGACTGATTGGATCCGCCAACTTGCGTTTAGATTCGAGTCTATTTTTCAAGTCAGCGTCGTCAGCGACTCAGAATTATAAAAGTAACAATACATTGAAATTCCCGTAATAAACTATAAAATTAACTAAGAACAAAATAGACAATTGAAAATTGGCACAGTGTTCGGTGCTTAATTCACTTTGAAAAAAGCTTTATCTTATATTAATATAAAGAACTAATACATTTTTTGATTAGTCTTCTAATCTTCTTCAGCAATAATACAATAATAAGAAGTGATCCATACATATGTATCAGAATTATAACCAATAGAAATATAAGATTAATCACGTAATAATTTGGCGGTTATTTCGTGTATAAGAAAAAGTAATTAGTAAATCTCGTAAAGCAAGGTGTATGTGTTTGATATTTGTTAAGAGCGAGAAACAGCCTAGTGCAGGAATAGAAAAGAGACCAAAAGTCACAATGATATAACACAGTTACGATATTTACGTTCATAACAACATTTGCATTGCATGTTGAGAAGTTTTGTGAATCTATCAGCCGGATTAGATAGCCTAAAAGATATCGTATTATGTCCGACACAATTCTGAGATTTGTTTGCGTGTTAGTAAACTTTACTCTTTTACAATCCATATATAAATCTATATAGTTTATAAAGACGTATCGAGTCAGTCGGTAGCAATCGTCAGCAAACCTCAAATGTGATCGATCAATTAGAATCGGCAGTCAGAATCGGCAGTCGAGTCGGCCTGCAGAATCGGTAGTCTGATACGATCTTTAGCTTCACGTACTAAGTGCCAGTTCACTGATTTCTCAAAGACCTCTGCGTTGTAATTACTTATGATTCGTGTTGATAGATCATCAGATGGTTAATTATTCGCTCTCTCGCTTCACGATTTACAGGAGATGGATTCAGGATATATCACTTTCGATAATGAGATGTATATATCACTTTAGAATATCTAAATCCAGATCTTACATATGAATCATTTCAGTCCTTTGTGTGAGTCTAGTATAATGAAAAAATATCTTGTACTATTTTTTCGATTTAATTCTTTTAAATTTTTTACTACTATCGAGAATTCAGATATCAGGATATTCTTTTAAAATAATGTTTTCTCTGTAACTGGATAAGCTTTACGCGGCTGGCAGAGCCAATTGGCCAGGAAATGTCAACTGGCGCTAATTAGGGTCCGAGACTTGATCCCTTCTAACGTACACGATAATTATTGCATGAAATCCCCTTTACTGGCGGATTCCACATATGTAGAATCCGGTAACATGAGCATACGAGTGACTTTTAATCGAGAAACAAACAGCACAGAGATATCACTGGATGTTATTAGGTAACAAATGCAATCTGTAATATCAAACAACCCTCGGCGTAATAACAATGCACATAGTTGCTCGATACATTTCAGTACCTTCAATATTCTCGCTCGTGGACTTCAGTAATAACGTTATCACGTAATTGATATGTAATTAATTCGATTAATGATTAGACAGTCAAGAGATATTCGACCTCAATCTTTCAGTTTTTTTTTAAATAATAAATTTAGAATTATCTTTGTATAAATACATAATCTATTTTATTGTTTACTATCTAAAAAAAAATAAATCTAAAGTTTTTGCATGCATTACTTTTTGCACAATTTTTTTTTGCAAAATATCTAGTTAGTAGAAGAAAATCTGGTTAATGAAAAAATTCAGTATAGTAAAATGCAGTTAGATTTTACATTTAGTTTTTGTACAAACACATTTAATTTCTTTTTTAGAAAATACAATTGATTTCAGAATTCAATAGTTTATCTTTACATGAAACAGAAATCGATTGCTTTCAAATTGATAAAAGTAAATTCAATAAATGTGTATTTTATTGAAAAAAAATTTCAGAAAGTAATCTTTATCTTTGCTCGTGATAATTCATGGAGATTATACAGTAAATACAATATGTATAGTACTTCTCGTATTATGTGTACAGTAAATGTAAATTATTCTCCTAAAATTACATTTAAAATTATACACATTTTTAAATAATATATATACGAGTAAGATTCTCGGTTTAATTGAATAATGCCAATGAAGTTTACAATTTTGTTCACATTTAACTGATCCGTGCTGGAAAACGACTCACACCGACGAGAAAAGGATCGCGACGCATACGTACGCCCGACGGCATCGTTTTCCGCGCGATTCACGACGTCCCCCGGGAAGCTGTACGACGCTATATGCGCCGTTCACATGCACACGCACATGCACTTTGCGCTTGCAGCAGACGCGCGAGGATGGAATGACAGGAAGTGGAAGGATATTAGCCTGGATGTCATTCCGCGTAATAGGAGGAGATGGGTGACCCCTTCCCGCCACTTGCACCCTATACGTCCCCAGGGGTACGAGACACCCCGATACACCTCGGTAGGATAGGGTATAGTATTCATCCCTCAGTCCGGCGATAGAACTCCACCACGATATTGACTGCTCTTGACACACAGCGGGGGTCTGTTTTCCTCTACACGGCACAGCGAGATAATGGGGATTCAAACATAGAGTAGATCCTGACGTGGCCGTATTGTCTCCTCTCCACTGGAGGCAGGAGCCATCCAAATAATAAGAAGAAGAAGAAATAGAAGGAATTCAAACATCAAAGAGGATGTAGGAGCATGCGAAGGCTGATGATAGGACTTTTCATGGAAAGCGAGAAAAAGAGTAAGAGTTATTCAAGAATAGCTGTATTCTATATGAAGAATTATTTTAATTTAAATATATACTAGAAAAAAATTATGTTTTGTCAACAGCATTATTTTAATTGAAAATAAGTTTGTTAATTCAATAACATTATTAATGAAATGAATACATCATGCTTTTGTTTTAATAAAATTTTATTTGTTTCATTAAGTGTTATTAAATTAATAGAATTATTTTCAATTAAAGTAATATTATAATTTTTTTTTCTAAGTATAATCAATTATTTTCACGATTATTCCTCTTTTTCTCTCGATAAATAATTAAAATTAAGTCACTGCAAATAATCCTAAACTAACATTTTAATATCTTGATATTTTGCAATTACAACAAAATAAGAAATAACTGAAAATAATATAAAATATCTTATATTATATAATAGTTTATATTATATAATATTTTATATATAAAAATAAATGTATTTTTGAGTGATGTATGTGTATAACTTTAATCTTCGATTATCATCATTTCTCGAAATTAATGAGTGATTTTGTTAAGAGAAACGATAGAGTTGTGGTGTACTTTTAAAGTTTGATTGAATGCTTATCTCAACATTCCTATATAGTTGGAACGTCGTCAGATGATACCGAGAAAAAATAAAAAAGTCAAGTTTCCCCACGCGAAAGAAACTTCTTTAGTGGAAAAACACTTTCGCGGCAAAAAGAGAGTCAAGATCATGAGTATCGAGTTTTCGCGTCTGCTTTATTGCCATTTAGACTTCTTTTCACTTCGCTTTGTTTGACTTTGTTGCTGCGTTTTTCCCGTAAAGTAGAATAATCTCTCACACTATTCCTCAATGCCATTCCATGTTGTTCCGTTAAAGAATTCGTTACGCATCGCTTAGATAAACGAGAAAAATGAGGAAAGTTCTTTGGATGCGACACAGGTCTTTATCTTCCCGAATAAAAGTCAATGCTTTTTGGCACAGGGTTTAATGGTTTCACGGAATACGAGCGAAATGCTGAACATTTACGAAAGAAGTAAAGTACGGAATTTTGCAATAAGTATAATGTTATTTTGCAATAAGTATAATGTTATTTTTTTAATGGATTTCACAAAATTAAGAAACTATTCTGTAACAGAACAAGCTTTGTAAACTTTATTGAATAAGATTAATTAAAAACGTTAAATAAAATAATGTATAAAATAGTATATCAATTATATGGAAATTAATAAATACCTATCATAAATAATCAAAAAGTTGTTTGTATTGAAATTAATAATTATCATAAATAATTGGAAAGTAAAACACTAATTATTCTTGACTACTTTGTAGTGGTTTTATATCACGAATGACGTATTCACGTCGAAAGAACGACTGGCATAATTTAAATTAAATTTTCAACTTGGATTCACAGAAATTATTTTGTTCATAGGGATATGCTAATTGACATGATTCTTGATTTTCATTTAGTGGAGATTCCAATATGCAGCAAAATCCAATCACGAATGCAAAGGTAATACAAAGCTACGTCAAATTGCAACGAGTTGCAGTTTCACAGCACGATGTCGCGAAACAAATACTGAGTTATCATAAATAATTGGAAAGTAAAAGGCTAATTATTTTGGACAGACTAATTTATAATGGTTTTACATCACGAATGATGTATCCATATCGAAAGAACGACTGATATAATTTAAATTAAATTTTCAACTTGGATTCACAGAAATTATTTTGTTCATAGGGATGTGCTAATTGACACGATTCTTGATTTTCATTTAGCGGAGATCCCGATACGCGGCAAAATCCAACCACGAATTTGCAAAGGTAATACAAAGCTGCGTCAAGTTGCAACGAGCTGCAGTTTCACAGCACGATGCGGTGAAACAAGTACTGAGTTATCAATGAGAAACACCGTGCAAGTGCGACAAGTGCCGGCGGCGTGTCCCGACTATATTACAACGTATGCATATGCATACATAAATAACGTTGAACCGAATCGGCGTCCGGTCAAATTACGTGCTTACATTGGTCGCGAATCGCCGGCCGATTGCTTCGCCGAGCGTGAAAATCGGTTTTGGCTACTCGAGGGACCATGGCAAAACGGTTTCCCTGTGACCATTTCCTGCTCGATGAAGGCAGTGCGAATGCTCGTAGACATTCAAAAGTTACCCGAGCGAATATCGTCGAATTACGCCTCGGGGGCCGCAGCGATATAAGCAGAAATTTGCGCACTATCGCACACTCGAAGTTTTTATATCTTTCTGAAAAAAAGTCAAGACCACATCTCGACATTTCCGTTTATTAGTTTTCCATTTTACACTCTTTCTTTTTGTCTATATGGATAGGCGGATGGCGCGTTACTTTCACAATTTGCATTTGATGGTTTTCGACATATTTCAAATATGAAGCGTACTACTCAATCGATGTTACTTCTCTGCAATTGGAAATCCATCAAGAGAAAGAGAGCAGATTTTTTATTGAAAAAAAATATATAATATGAATATATAATATGAATATTTTCTTATATTAAATGGTATCTCCTAAGTTCAATTATCTCTGATTATGAAAGTCGCTTCTTGCTCTATCTTATTATCCGTTTAAAAATCTATTAAAATTCACTAATTACACTGTTAAATTTATAATATCAAATTATATCCTATTTCTGTTATTTTTAATTATTTTTATAGATTTTTATAGATCACCGCTGCTACTCAATATGTTAATTTAAATAACAATGGAATTAATCAATTTAATTTTAAAAAATGTATTAAATTTGATTCAAATTTAATTTATTATTTATTAAATACATTATATTGTAGATGTTGTTACGTTAAAACTAATCACAGAAATGTAATAAAATATTATTTAACTCAAGGGAGTTTGAGTTCCATAAAGCGATGTGTCATTTGATCTTTATTTAACATTCGGTAAATAACAAGAATAAAATATATAATAAATACATCATACATTTTACGATACGCGTATAATGCACTTTACGATATGCAGCATAAACAGAGCTATAGCAAACTTAATCCCTTGAGTTAAAAATAAAATTTTATCGTTTTTAACTTCCATTATCAAAATGTAAATCAATCCGTTTGTATAATTAGTTTCGTAGTAAAAAACGACTATATAAACATATACGAAACATATAGGAAATAATAAACTAAATTTAGTATGACATTTTTCTTGAGTTACATTATATTAACTCCATTATTATTTTAGTTAAATTAAACAACATATTGAATAGGAATAGTGGCAACTTATAGAAATAATTAAAAAAAACTCAAATTGGTATATAATTTAATATTATAAACAAAAAGAGTATTGAGCCTGTTTAAGAAATTTCTTTTTTCGAATATAACAATAATAACTCTATTGGCGTGTAGTACAAAGAAAATAGAACAATGTGTAAAGCAAGATACAATATAGAAGTAGTCAAAAAGTGAACTATCAGCAATAGCGCTGTCTTATAGAAAAGAAATATTACGTTTGGACATTAATAATTTTGACTTCAAGGAAATTGCGATTTTTCATCCTCCTAAGATGTCCGATCATATCATCACATATCAGTGTTTACTTACATTCCGTGCGACTTTGCAGCTTATAGTCAGTTATCACGGACGGCCATTTAAAAAAACGCGGCACCTGTCTCACACGATAAGCTCCACAGTGGATTTCACTGGACGATATTTGATGGTAGATCGATAGCTCAAGGACTATGCACGCGCACAAAGCGAGCGCGATTCAGCGTCGGCTTGTTAACGCTGGTTTAACGCCGAGCAACCGCGTATGCATGCACGCACGCACGCGTGTCTCCGCACTTGTATGCACCACGATACGTGACCATGTTTACTCGTGTCTCTCGTGTGTGCGCGATATTTGCCATAGGAAACCACACAATGGTCCGTCACATCATGGCTCGCCTATAGTCCACCTATGTCATATATATGTACACTCTTCCTCTCGCGTCCCTTGCATGCATCGTGCACGGTGCATCGATGAAACCGATGCACCAATCCACCCGGCTTCAAGTGTCGATACGTTCGACACAAAAGCTTTCCTCTCCTACCCGTCGCTCGTCACCGGCTCGGTTGGATATCAGGAAATTAATCGGCGCTTTGTTCGCATTTTAGATATTACATTGCCGAACGAAACGGAATATATCGTCCTGCATTTCGTACTTTGTATAGCGCTGCAGCCATGATCGGATTTTCTATATCTTGTCTGTGTATCTCGTCTGTATTTTGTATAAAGCTTTTATGTGTATGAGTTAGAATGTTTGAATGATTGTTAAAATTTCTGATTAACGCCGAATTAAATAAATTTTTTTTAATAATTATCTACGTTATGAATAAAAAATGAAACGAGCAACAACTAAGTTTATGTTTGTAACTGAATTACATCGGCGACGATGCGTAACGTCAACGAAATAAAATTGTCCCTCCTGCATTTTCGTTCACAAATCCGCTCACAAAAGTTCACAAGTGTCTTTTCACCGGCTGAGTAAAACGGAAGGAAACACGAATGGGGAATGCGATAAGCTGTAAAAACCGTTATAGATAATAGAGTAATATTCCCTTCGCTCATCCACGGTTTAAAGGGAGGAAAATAAAGCGAACGTCAATCCGTTTTTATCCCAAAATCCGCAAAGTACAGAACAGCTTCGTACGGATGTAGAGCTCGCGGTAGAGTTCTGGCCGAGTATTTGCAGTTCTACGCGGATTTAGAAATATACTAGTAGTATATATAATATCTATGCCGCGGTATTGTTAAGCCGTCACGTGGATAATGGCGCTTGATTCTGAATTATGCAAGACGAAATGACTCATCATTGGTGGCTCAGACTCGCTTGCGAATGTAAAGGTAAAATTAGACGACGTTATCATTGCCCACAAACGAGAAATTATTATTTCAAATAATGCTTTAATTGACTATTAAATGATGCGCATTCGCGTCTCGTACAGCGGACTTTAAGTCTTCTTGTCTTTATTCTACGGGGAACGAAGATTAATTACGAGCTCATTGTCGTTTTATTCTGCAGCCATTGACATTTATCTATGCCCGCGATCTTTTAATATTCTGCATATGTTTAATAATTATGAGTCTAATATAAACCGCAATATTCTTTTACGAACATGTAATCTACGAGTAAAAAAGAAATTAATACGTTTCGTAATATCTCTGCAAAGATAATTAAAAAAGCAAATTATTTCTTATTGTGTATTATAAATTATATAATATATAGAAATTCTCTTCCTGTTTTCTCTAAAATATTTTGAAATATTAAATATAATCACAATAAAATATTGCTTTTATATAATAATGATATCTCAAATATATATACATATATATATAAATAAAAGTGTGAATAAATAAGTAATAAATAAATACAAAAAATGAAAATGAAGCAAAAACTAGCATATTTAATAAGACCTTTTTTTCTTAATTTATCGATCCTTTACACGCAAAGTTTGACTATTTAAATTCGGGACATTCTGTGTGTGTGTGTGTGTGTGTGTGTGTGTGTGTGTGTGTGTGTGTGTGTGTGTGTGTGT
>Ga0157364_1004775_pt1 | contig 13636 bp, 10 predicted proteins | sample AttsexASBM2_FD_111476 | JGI IMG/M metagenome (GOLD analysis project Ga0157364, IMG submission 111476) | Fungus gardens microbial communities from leaf cutter ant in Ribeirão Preto, State of São Paulo, Brazil - Atta sexdens ASBM2 | ecosystem: Host-associated > Fungi > Mycelium > Unclassified ... | reverse complement strand
TTTTATATATATATAATATAAAATATATAAAATTATATATAAAATAAAAACATACACTCTCTTTAAAAAAAAAAAAATATATATATATATATATATATATATATATATATATATATATATATATACATACATGTACCGATTTAATAAAATATGCATTAAAATCAATAAGACATCAAAAGTGACACTTCGACAGTGATTTGAATTCTTGAAGATTTTTACAATATTATTAGATGTAGAAACAAAATTGTAAAGTACTTTAAAAAATTTAGGATGACTTTGATTTTTTTGTAATTTGTAAATCTTTGTATCACAAATGTTGTAGCCTATATAAAACAAATAAATACTCTTCAATCTTTTTCTTTTAACTGAAAAATCGTGCGAATCGTTATGCTGAACACTCTGTATATATTCTGTAAAATTATGATTTTGCCAGAAATTTCAGGTTCGGACTATTTATGTAGTGTCAAAAACATATTTCAATTGCATTATTTGATCCCGATAATAAACTGTTTCTAATTTTTTTTTATTATTTTTACATGCAATCTAGAATTATTTGTAATTTTTTTCTAATTATTATTTTGAAATATTGTTTATATCTCCTTAATATTTAAAAACAATAATGCATTCTCTCTCTCTCTCTTTCTCTCTCTCTCTCTCTCTCTCTCTCTCTCTCACACACACATACACACACACGCGCGCGCACGCATACACGCACGTACAGCTCAGTATATTAAAAAAGCAAAAAAGAAAGAATAGAAGCTAATAATTTCAACATTGCACATAGAAAAATTTAGTCTTTTGTAATTTAAATAATAAGACTGATTTTCAATTAGTTAGTATTTAAAATACAAAATACTTTTAATCTTTCATTTTGAAATATAAAATACAAAATATTTTTACTACGCTAAAATACAAAATATAAAATATTTCATGTGCACCACTAAAATATACAATACAAGATACAATTGTTACAAATATCATTTATTAAATGAAAGTATATATATATTTTATAGAAAAATATCAATTTCAAGTACACGCTCAGCCCTAAATAAATTGTGGAAAAGAGCAAATGACTGCGAAACAAGATTGATAAGAGATGATTTTCTTTTTAAGAATAAGACATTGTTTTTTTCAACATGTTTTTAATGTTGCATATACATGCTTTAAGCAATATTATAAAAAAAACATGTGAGAAACATTGATTAAACATATTTTAAACATGCAGTTTGAAACAGTTTAACACATGTTTAAAACATATATAATCAACCCTATTGCAAAATACTCGAAATATGTTTTGAGGATATCATATGGAACTTCTTAAGGACTTTATAGGATATATTAAGAACATTTTTTATAAATTTTTAGAAAAAATTCTTAAAATAAGAAATGAATAAGATCATGTGATTTTATTGCTAAAAAAATTACAAAATTAATTATTTAGTTCGCTAAAAATCTAGATTAAAGACATACAATTTTTTACCCAAATAGCAAGCTGTCATCATTTTGATGTCAATAATTAGTCATGTTATAGATTATTGAAGTCATTACCTATTTAAGATATAATAACAACGTCATCTTTTTATAAATCAATGAATTCATTTATTTATCCATCCTACAACGTCATACTCTTATTAACTTATTACGACAAATAGCTGACCTATCGACATAGTAGTTATATTATGGCCATTGTAACGTTATTATAATAATCAATTAATCAACATTACACTACAATAACATTATAAATTGATTACTATAATAAAATTATTACAGAGATCAATTAATAACGTCATTTATTTATGTTAACAACATCAAAATAATGACGTATTTTCGATGTCAGTTTATAACGTTATGTAACTGTGACAAATCCATCATTTTAAATGTTTGATTCGTCAAATTAGTCCTAAGAATGATGAATTAATAACGTCAAATAGACGACATCTTGATATTTGGATACATCATCTTGAATATGTTTTTGATTTAACATACATTAAAACTATTCTATTTAATACGAACCTATTCTTATAATACACACATAAACAATAAGATCATTGTTCAAAATTGACTTGTAAGAATCGATTGAATAAAACTTAAAAGAAAGAATTTTTGTGCTAATATTGCTAAAATTTCATTGGCTGATAAATGTTCTAATTCATATTGTAGACAGCTGTCATGTATAAATTGGAAATTATATTGACAAATTATATTGACAAATTATTTAGCTTATAACCTTTCAATCCGAGAGAGAATTCAAAGATGTTTCTTCAGCAACATCTTCAAGAATTCAGAAAATTAATTTGTTAATTCATTTGTCATATGAAATTCTTTCTGCTCAGATTCCTCTTTAATTGACAAGCTCTTGTTTCCTAAAAAACATTTTTTTTTGTTTTATTAAAATAATGATACGATTAAAATATCATTCAGTTGAATAAGATAAAAGATTGTTTTATTCATGATATATTTTTGCTTATTTAGATAAAATCTATATAACAACCGTCTACGAAAAAAAAATAGAATTTTTCTAAATAAGCTCTATTTTCGATTTAGAAAGTATAAAATACAAACTTTTCTAGAAGAACACGTATAATTGAATATACTTTATAAATTAGATCATTATGATGATATTGAATAGTTTCTATTTTATCTATTATTCCAGCTTTTTTAATCATAATGATAAATTTTTCTGTTTGTTCTACTTTCTCTGCAGCACGCAAGATTTCAGTTAGACAATCGAAGACATTAATAATATTATTGTAATTCTTTGCTTCCAATAAATTACAAAAAGTTGATAACAAGCCGGCATTTATTAATTCGTTCAAATTTTCAATTGATCCTATCGTTATTATATCCATTACAGTCCATGCAACTATATGTTGTGCTTCTTCTGTTCCCTACAAAAAAAATGAATTAAAAAATGAAAAATGTATTAAAAAAATGAATTTATCTACAAAATTCTTTATTGAAATATTTAAAGCAGATATTCAGCAGATTTATTCATATATAAACATGCTTACAAATTCAAGTATTTCTATCAATGGTGGTAATAAACCAGCATCTATTACACATTGGATTTGTTCTTTAGTATTAATCATTTTGTAGATTGCCGAAACAGTTTCCACTACAATATGAGTATCTCCGTTGAAGAGACAATTTCGCAACAAGGTATAAAGATGTGACAAGCCTCCAGCGAAAATTACAGCACTTGTTTTAAAAGTATCACCTGATTCTACTATATGTGCAACTGTGCGCAATGCTGGAACAAAGATATTTTTTGCCTGCGACATCAGACACCCTAAAACTTGCGGTAGAATGCCAGTTTCCAATAATGCATGTATGTTATCATCGCATCCATCAGTAAGATAAGCGAGTATCCAGCAGGTACTGGCTGGAACAAACAGCGTTATAGCATCTCAAAGTTACAACAAATTATATAATATATAAATATAAAATAAAACGTGTATATCTTACAAATTACGCTTTGATTTCGAATAGTAAATAGGTAACTAAATATTGGTAGAATAGGTCTAATCAATTCAATGGCTAAAGGTGGATTCGACTTTTTACATAAATGGAACATAGTCTTTACGATGTTGCGCAATGATGTCATCTGCATATTTTATAAATATCAGAAAATATTGAGAAATGATATTTACTTGTTAAAAGAAACATAGATTTAAAACTTTATTTAATATAAAAACTAAATATATATTGCTAATTTGTGTACTAAAAGCAAACGTTTTGCAAACATCATTAGAGTTTAATATTTCAAAGTAATTTCATAAAAACATGTAACATTTCCAAAAATATACATTATTCTTACTCATTTAGAGAAATGTAAATATTACTAATTCAGATATTAACAAATCAAGAAGAAAAAAAGAAAAATTCAAAAACAAAAAATATTTTATTTTATTTGGATTTGATCTCATATAACAAATTCAATAATATTGATAAAATAAAAAATATTTATAAAATATTTATAAAAAATACTTTTAAATTTTATTCACAACTATAATAATTTAATTTCTTTTGAATAAATATAGTATATTTGAGATTTTGATTAATCAATATTATTAATAATCAATATTATATATTTGTAATAATTAATATAATAAAAAGCTATTTATAATAACTGTAAAATATCTTGATGAATAATTATTATTTACATTCTACAATCATTAGTAAAATACAAGTCTGTCACATATGAATAGTTATTTTTGGTATATAATTTCTTTTTTAAAAGATGCTCTTAAGGTTCTATTTCTCTTAAATTATAATATATAATTAAGAAACAAATTTAATTATATCATATTTATTAAATTATAATTTAATTAAGTATAGGATGTGTTACGAATATTATACTATTCTATTTTTAGATCAATACCAGAAATAATTAATCATCTTCATTTTCTTGTAATAAAGATACAAATATAAAATATTAAAAATTCATTCATTAACTAGTATCAACAATTAATAATTATTATTAAGTGCAATCAATTTAAAAACATGTTTTTATCACACTAAGTTTTATCACATTAATTGCTTTCCGGTTTGCAAATAGCATTTGTACACTCTCTAGACAAATGGACAAAAATATTGTTTCTACAACAGTGTTAAATACAAAAGACATACAAGTAAGACAAATGTAATTAAAAGATATTATTAAATACATTGAGAAAAAAATATCTTAAATTTCAATAAATATTTATTTGAATAGTACCAACTAAATATTTATTAAACATATATAAAAATATATTATTTATTTGTTACAAAAAATATTAATTTGATTTAACAATCACTTCTTTTAATTAAGTAAATATTTATTTATTGTAAGTAAATTTAGTTAGCAGTATTCAAATAAATATTTATTTAAATTTAGACTATTTTTTTCTCAATGTACAATGTCACTTACTGAGGTATCAGAATTAATAAATTTAATCAAAAGAGGTAAAGCAGCATGATTAAGAGCAATATCACGTGCGTAAGGCATATCTTTCGTTATATTTCCTAAAATATACACTGCTTTTCTTATAACAAAAGACACTTTGGACTTAAATAGCTTCACTAATTTTGATATTACTCCATGTTTTATAATACTCTGCTTTTGTTTGAATGTACCCAAACTCATGCGAGTTAATACATTCATTATTTCAAATTGTAAGCGAAGACTGAATAAAAATAAAGAAATAATATCTTATTCATAAATATATGAAGAAATAATTTTCTTAAATCGACAAATAATTTTTTCAGTTTTCAAATACATACTTGTGACTAATATCTAAGAGTTCAATACTACGTGATACTATGTTATCTTCTACTGTATCATTTATAAAAATAGATATACTATTATGTATTAAGATTTTGTAATTCTGAATTGCCACTAATTGTAATGTTTCATTTGATGAGCATATGTAATTTACAATTTCTTCTATAGAAAGACGGGAAGTTAATGTAACATTTATGTTTGATAAATCTGGTAATGCTTGATTTGCATCAAGATTGCAATTTGACAATCGATCATCTTCTTTGGCTTTACATAGCTCTACTGATAATGCGTCTTCATTTATTCGTGCTTCCTAAGAAATATGTAAACATAAAATATATAAAATGTTTTGTATCTACTTGTAGCGATCTGTATTAAATAATTAAAATAAAAGATTAGAAAGTAATGCGTTATCATTTACATTACTTTTTTCGGTAATGATCGTTATTTTTTTGTGTTTGTAATGGTAAAACATAGTTACATTTTTATAGTAATGATAATGAATTCAACTATTACTTTATTGTTATTTATTTCCCTTTTTATCTTTATACTACTATTTAATGGATCGCATTATTTTTCATGGACTAGAAATATTTTATAATAAAAATGTAAATATCGACAAATATTTTGTATCTTAAGTTGCATTCTGACACATTGTCAATACTAAAAATCTGTAATATATACGTATCGTAAACTATAAATTTTCAGTATTGGATATTGAAATGCACTCGTAATAACAACATTTAATTAATGTTTAAAAATAATAAATTTTTAACAAAATTTACATTTAAAATTACAATTATTTAATTTCCTAAAGGTGAGCGTATTATACATAGATTAAAAATATATAATATACATTAAAAAATAAAAATATTCATATAATTATCATAAAGATATTAAATATAAGTTTAATGTAAAGAAAAGCTTGCTATATAGATTAAATTAAATTTTTAAGTTTTAATGTATATATATATATATATATATATTTACAATTAATATTTATTATATTAATTAATGGATTAATATTGATTATTAAATAATGTAAATAATGTAAATTTAATTTCTAAACTTAATATGTATTTTATTTTAACATTAGAAAAAAGTAACGAAAAGAAATCGTTATTTTTAAAAATTAGTAACGGTAACGAGTAACTTTATGTAGTAACATTCCCAATATTGAATTGTTTTAATAAAAATTATATATACAATCAAAAAGCATGCAAGCTGTTTACACATTTAAAAAAACATAATCAGTTTTAATAAATATTTAGTTCAATATTATCAATTAAACTTAATAAATAATGTTATAAATAATATATTTATTCAATAAAAAAATTATTGTTCAATCAATGTGTGTGTGGTTCTTGTATTAAATAAATATATCTTTATATTTAATAATTATATTTAATAATTAGTTTGTAGTATTCAACTAATATTTATTAAAATTAATTATATTTTTTCCCAGTGCATATAACGTTAAATCTTAAATATATGAAACAGATATCCTTAAAATATAACTTTTCAGTTTTGTTGGACAGAGATATGAATATTTTTATTAAATTAATAATATAATTAATACCATACAATACAGATAAAATTATAATTTTATTTATAATATTTTGTTTATTTTGCTTATTTAGAAAAATATTCTATGTAAAATATTTTATGATAAAAATAAAGTTTTCTACATAAATTATTTTTTTATTTATGAACATTGAATAAATATACAAACTCTTTGAAGAAAGTACGTGTTGATTATAGCCAAAGATTCTGCATAAACTCGTTCATTTTTATCATATTGAAGATCTTCTATTTTATCTAATCCTCCAAATTTTTTAATCATAATGGTAAGTTTTTCTGCTTGTCCTATTTTCTCTGCTGCGTGCAAGATTTCAGCCATGCCAATTAAGGCATTAATAATATTTAGATAATTATTTGATTCAAGTAAATTACAAAAAGCTTGCAATACGCCAGCTTGCACTAATTGGATCAAATGTTGAATCGTTCCTCTAGTTATCAAAGCAATTACAGTCCATGTGGCTATTTTTTGTGCATTTCCCTAAAACAAAATTATATAAATAATTATATATTTATATACAATATATTCTTATCTACAATATATATCTACAATATATATAATGATATATTCTTTATCAAAATATTTAAAACAAGTTTGTGGCTCGTGTATTTTCTCGTGTATACACGGGAATAGAATATAAGAAACATACTTACAAACTGAGATCCTTCTATTAGTAATGGTAACAGATCAGCATTTATTACACTTTGAATTCGGTCTGTATTGTCAACCATTTTAAAAATTGCCCAAAAAGCTTCCTTTACAATATCTTTCTCATCGACACACAAATAATATCGTAACACGTCACCAAGACGCGACAATCCTCCTGCAGAGATTATAACATTCTTATATGCATCATTACCAATTGTCACTATATTTCCTATTGTACGCAATGCTGGAATAACGATAATTTCTTTCCTCAACGTCAGACATTCTAAAAGTTTCGGTAGAATATCTACAGTTTCCATTATTGCTTGTACATTATTAAATCCATTAGTAAGATAACAGAGTGTCCGGCAGATGTCGGCTACAACAAACAGGGATATTATATTTAAAAATTAGAATAAATTATATAATGTATAAATTATATAACGATAAAATGTGAATATCTTACAAATTATATATTGATTTTTAATATTAAATAGGCAATGAAATACTGGTAGAACAGGTCTAATCAATTCAACATTTAGAGGTATATTCCCTTGACATAAATTAGATAAAAGCCATGAAATGTTGTCCATGAATATTACCTGCATATTTTATCAAAATCAGAAATATTGAAATATTATCTACTTATTAGAAGAAACGCAGTTTTAAAATTCTACTTGATGTAAAAACTAAACTTGTCTTGCTAACATTTATGTTAACAAAAACTTACAAACATCGTTATCATCGTATCTTTCAAAGCACTTTGATAAAAATATGTTATAATTTCCTAGGAAATTTCCTAGGAAAAATACATTATTATTACCTATTTATATACGTTTTTCTTTTTTAGAAGAGATAGTGAATCATAAAATCATAAGCGCGTTTTCAATTATCCAACACAAATATTATTAATTCAGATGCTAACTGCTAACAAATAAAGAACAAAACTAAATTCAAGAACAATAATAAATTAAAAACTCAAGAAATATTTCATTCCAATATAAAGGTATACTCCATGTATATAACTGATCTAATAAATAAAAAAATAGTAAAAATTCACATTAGGGGAGCATCCCCCAATGATCTTGACTCTGACATGTTGTCATGATCCTGAGTGACCTCCAACAGGTTTTAGACATCGCTCATCTTTCGTTAAAAAATTGTTAATAAAAAAAGTTTGAAAAATAACGTCTTATTTTCTTTCTATTATATGTAATATTAAAAACTATTCTATATCCTTCCTTGCTTATGTAATGACTTTTCACGCGAAGTGACTTTCATCTCACCTCCCCTCCTCCCTCCTTCAGGGATGCCTTCTATGCGAAATGACTTTCACCTCATCTGCCTTCCTGTTTGGGGGTTGGAGGACGCACGACTTTCACGCGAAGCGACTCCCAACTTGGAGTCCTACCCTCCTACCCACTGCTTGGGGGCAATTTATTTTAAAGAGAATTTTTATTTTATATAGCAGAACTTTTTTTGTTAACAACTTTTTAATGAAAAACAAGCGATTAAAACCTGTTGAAGATCATTCAGCATCATGATCTTGACAACATATGTCAAGGTCGAGGACATTGAGGAATGCTCCTCTAATGTAAATTTTTACCAAAAAAAATTATGATTTCACATTATGATATCACATTATCAGATAAAATAAAATATTGTGAAGAAAAGCAAATATCTTCGAAAGAGATTATTTAATTAATTTCTCTCAGACAGTAGATTTGAAGTTTTATCAAGAAATTTATAATAATAAGAAATTTATAATAATAATTGTGGAATAAACAGTTTTTTAATATATAATGAATTAGTCTGTACTTTCGGATATAATCTTACTTCTTTATAAATAATTATTATTTAGTTTCTATAACAGTCATTAACAAGCAGCTCAGTTTGTCAATGCTAGTTACACATGTTTTGTACAATATATATAATTCTCTCTTTCAAACACTTTCTCTCCATTTAAGTATTATTTTTTAAAATTAGTTATAATTTAATTAAGTAATTTAATTAAGTAAAGTGTTACAAATATTACTATTTAAATGATCTAAATCAACGGATATAGTTTGATTATCTTCATTTTTTTGCAATAAAAATAAAAGTATAACATTACAAAAATCATTCATTGCTAGTATCAACTATTATCGAATGCAGATGATTTTAAAAATATTTTGTCAACATACTAATGTCTAAAAAACTTGGCAAGCACGTTCTTTCCTGATATATTATAATATTATCCTCTTTGAGGCGCAGACAATAAATTATTTTTAAGATAATAAATATCCTTTTTAGTTTATATTTTTATTTCTTGATGGATAATATTATATTAGGAAGGAATACTCAATATGTTCGCCAAGTTTCATAAAAATTGAGACAGTTCGTAGCTTGCCTTTCTTGCAGAATCAAATTGTCAATATTGACAATATGAAAGCAAGTGAGATAATCAAGAGATATTATCAAATGTCACTTACTGAAGTATCAGATTTAATTAAATCTGCCAAAAGAGGTAGAACATTATATTTAAGAGCAAAGTCACGTGCACGTGGTTTATCTTCAATTATATTTCCTAAGGCACGCACTGCTTGTTCCGCAACAATAGGCGATGACTTAAGTAGTTTTACTAATTTTGATATTACTTCACACGTTATAATATGCATTTGTTTGAATGTATTCGAAGTTATGATAACTAATAGAGATGCTATTTGAAATTGGAAGGAAATACTAAATAGAAATAAAGAAATTATATCTTATTTATAAATAATTCATATATAAACTAATAATTTACTTAATTTGATAAATCACATTTTCGATTTTCGTGTACATACGTGTCCTTGTCTAAGAGCTTAATACAGCGTGGTAATATATCATCTTCTATCGTATCGTTTATAGAAGGATTTTTTTCTCGTTTTAATTTTGCATAAGCTTGGATTCCCAGTAATTGTAATGTTTCATCTGACGAATTTATGTAGTTCACAATTTTATCTACAGAAAGATCGGAAGTGGATGAAAGAACAGAATCTATTAGTTCTTGCTCCATATCAAGATTACGTTTGAATAATCGATTATCTTTTATGGTTTTACATAACTGCACTACGTCATTTTCAATTCGTTTCTTCTAAAAAATATATACATGTATCAAGTACGTATAAAATATTTCATAAATATCTAGTAGTATATCCTGTCAAATAATTGAAATATCTTAACATAAATTATATAACAATAATGAAAAAGATGTACAATATATTTATATATAAAGTTGAATCTAAAATATATGAAATATAGAGAATTGAAAAATATTGGCTGCTATAAATTTTTTACTTAAGTTCTATAAATTAGAAAATAATTTAATATATGCTTACTTGATATTCCTTATCAAATTCAATCATATCAGATTCAAATTTTGCTGTGTATTTATTGCTGTCATCTTCTTGAGAAGACATTGTCTTGAAGATTTTGTAGATTCACTGCATAAATATTTAAAAAAAGGATTCAAATTAGAAAAATATTCATAATGATAATGATAGAGTACAATGAGAAATAATTTATACATCCGAATCTGATAGAATATGTCTATAATTAACTTAATCAAAATTTACATTTTATTATATAAAGAAATCTCAAATTATATTACAATACAACCAATGTATTGTATAATACGAAAACGTGATTATATGTTAAACGTTCTTATTTTCAAATTTACTTTCTATAAATATAATTATTTCTATAGATATCTAACAAATATATATAAATAAACATGACTAAAGTTTTATTTATGTATCTATATAAATAAATTTCAAGCGTATCTTTAGTAATTAGTCAGTGCAATAATTACCTGATCAAACTACAGGTTTCCTTGCGTCCGCATCACTTGTTTATCTTAATGTCAATGACTGACAAGTTCGAATTCGTTGTTATTTTCACATTATATACTAAACTCTTTATTTTGGATATGAACAGCTAATTGAGTCTATTTTTGACGTCATAACATTGGTGTCTATCTGATATTAATCACATAATTGAAGTTTTTCTGAGAATCGAAAACGCTGATCGATTTAAAACGTTGTTAAAATGTTGTTATCCATAAAACGTGTTATATTATGATTATATTGTTGAGTGGGAAATTAAAACAGGTACACGTAATTTTGTTCATTTTCACTGATCATTGTATCAAATTGATTAGCATCCTCGATTCTCAGAAAAACTTCAACCATAATACATTTAATATCAGAAAAATACCGATGTTAGGGTGTCAAAAACAAACGCGATTAATTGTCAATAGACAATCAACGTATTAATAAAAATTTTAATAAATAATTATATTATTAGGACAATTAAATATAATTAAAAATATAATATTAAAAAGTAGTTATATATTATTATACATGAGCACGTGCTGTCAAAGTTTCTGTCATAATTTGAGTTATATAAGAAAATTTTTGTTTTTATTAATTAAAGTAGAGAATATGTATTTTATTAGAAATTTATTGATGTTGCAGGTATAATTTATTAATTATTTTAAAAAATTCTATAATTCGTTCGTTAATATTAAATCTCTTTTTTTAAAAATAAATTCAGCCAAATATGATTTTTTTGTATCATATCTTGGGATATTTGAATGAAATTCATGCCAAATTCACTTGAACAGCGTATGAGAAGCAGACTTTTATTATGCGTTTTGTCCAAAATTTCATTTTTTAAGAAAATGGCGTGTATTCAATGTTGAATAATTTATATTATAAGTTCTCTGAGATGTTCAGAAAGCATTTCTTCATCGTTAATTTATAGATCGTTATTATTATATATATATTAAAGAACATAGACATTTCGAAATAAATCATGTAATTAATTGCATTATTTTAATTAAAAATAAAATGCAATTGTTTAACTTTTTTGCAATTGTTTAGCAATTTTGTTTAATATTTCACATCCTGGTTGACATATTGTTATTTTTTGTAAAGTAATCTCTTTCTTTCTCGTTTTCTGAAAATTATAAGTTTTGGACGCATTTTACAAATCTGCTATTCATATGCTCATGTCGCTTTTTTTTCAGTGTGACGAGTTTCCTAACCCGAATAATCAACATTAACAATTTAATATCTCAGTTCGCGGAAAAGAGTGACACTTGGTTTTGCCAGATTTGGTCATTTTGTTCAAAAATATGTCTAATGAGCTTAATTTTATCATTATATTGCATGTGAGGGAACTAAACAATTACCGAATTTAAATTAAACATTGTTCACAAACTTTAATATGTATAAAATGTAATATGTTTAATATGTATAAAAATGTATTTTAAAATTCATTTCCAGTACTGGAAATCCATAGTATATATGTAATATGAATTACAAATTTTCAATACTGACAGTGACTATCGGAATGCAGTCTAAGATTTAAAATATATGTAAAATATATGTAAAATCTCTTTTTATTTCTTAAGAAATAAAAATGAGAAAATAAACATTATAATTTCATTTATTGCATATAATAACTTTTTATTATATACATAATACGATATACATAATACAATATTAAACTGTAAATACATTTTTGTACATTTGCACAACCTAGGTTTACTCGAATATTCACAAAATATCTATTATTTTTATATAGAGACTTATGATAGTATCTCGGCGCTAAGACATGGCACGAGACCAAATAAAATATTTATAAAGTATATTAAAGTATATTAAAGTATATTAAAGTATATCAAAAAGTTAAATATCAAAATATTTATATGTAGTAAATTATATATATATATGAAGTATAAATATATAAAGTATCCCCGACCTATGGGATTAGATTCTTGTGAATGGATAGAGCGAACTAAATTAAGCCGAAAGATCCTTTATCATTTTATAATTTTTGCAATAATTTAGAAGATATTAATTTTAAAAGTCACTGAAATAAGCATTCTTTCTGAAGATTACTGAATAATCACGCACCGATCTGAATTCAAAAAATTTCATCATCAAGAAATTAAAAATAATTCATTCCGTCATTCAATATTATATTTACTTCGTCCAGAATTCTTTTTAACATGAGAACATTTATCAATATTCTATTAGAAACAGTTTATTCATTTTCATTTTCTATAAAGTTGATAGTATTTGAATAAAAAATGATTCAAAATCAATATTTAGCAATTTTTAATA